>OIZW01000574.1_pt1 | contig 31524 bp, 49 predicted proteins | sample 1588581 | NCBI WGS metagenome assembly OIZW01 (sample SAMN03283266) | human gut metagenome | biome: human-associated habitat; material: feces | host: Homo sapiens | place: USA | collected 2013 | reverse complement strand
ATTGTTTAATAAAGATGTACGAAGATGAATTAGTAAATAGGGATATTAAAATTTTACAAGAGCTACTAGAAGGGAGAAAATAAAATGAGTGCTGATGAGATGTTTGAAAAGTTGGGTTTTAAAAAAATTATAGATAACGACACAGAGATTAAATATTGTTATATAAACACTATAATGGGCGATAAAGTAGAACATACAATACAAATTGCTAAAGTAGGGAAAATAGTATTTTCATATAGAAATGATAAAAATCATCAAGTGATGGGATTGGAAAAAAAAGAACTACAAGCAATAAATAAGAAAGTAGAGGAATTAGGATGGAAATAAAAGAAAAAAGTTTAGATTTAAAATTAAATAAAGGACATGCAGTATGTTTTGATTTTGATGGTGTAATACATAAATATTCAAAAGGTTGGCAAGATGGAAGTATATATGATGAATATAATAAGGAAGTATTAGACTTAATGTTATTATTACAAAAATTAGAAATACCAATATTTATATGTTCTACAAGAGAACCAATACAAATAATAAATTGGTGGAATAAACAAGGATTTTGGTGTGAAACAATAAGTATAAGTAATGACAAAACATTTTGGAATGATTTGAAATATATAGGTGTAACAAATAGAAAATTACCAGCACAATTATATATAGATGATAGAGCATATAAATATACTGGACAAACAGTAAAACAGTTTATATTAGATAACTCAGAGGAGGACTAACATATGACAAAAGAACAAGAAAAAGCAATAGAATATTTTAATAAACATATAAAATATTTTGAAGAACAGATCAAATTTATAGAAGCAACAGATTGCAATTATTATGATGAAGAACTTGAATTGTATCAAAATAGAGTAAAACAGTTTAAAACAATTTTATCTATGTTAGAAGAAAAGGACAAGCAAATAGAAAGATGCATAAACTTGTTAGTAACCAATGATATGCTACATGCAATAGAGTGTGAAAATAAAGATAAAATAATAGACGAAAAGGCAAAGGTAATAAATGAAGCATATTTTGAAAGTGAAGATTTTGAAAAATGGTTTGAAAATAAAATTTGTAAAGTACAAATGTATGAAGATTATACATATTTAGAGAAAAATATAAAACGATATTTTGAAAATAAAGCAAAAGAATTATTAAATAAATAAAAGAGCATACTACACTTAAGAGGTGTAGTAAATGACAGATAAAGAGATAATAAAAAAATGGAAACAAGGATTAAGTAAAAATCAAATAGCAACAATGTACAAAAGACAATATAATCAAGAAATAAAAATAATAAGAAGTACAGTAAGACACAGGCACGATGGAAGATACATAAGCAATTATGAGGCATTAGCTTATGTTGAAAGAGTAATATATAAATATTTGAAAGGAAAAGCAAATGAAAATACCAAAAACGATAAGTAAAAATAATCGAGAATATATATTTGAAAAACAGATAAATAATAATGTATTTTTATATAAAGAAAAAATATGTGGATATAAAGAGTGTTTTACAAAATTTGACTTAGGATTAATAACAGAAAAAGGAAACATGATAAGCACAGCAAAAAAGTGTGGAAGTGGAAAAATATAGTTAAGGAGGTACACTAATGACACGAGAAAACTTAATAGTATTATTAAAAGAATATAAAGAAAATAAGGCAAGATTAAATATTAAGCTTAAAGAGTTAAAGACATCAAGAATAAAATTAAAATATGTTGATTCTGATACTAATATGACATCTTCATACGGAGATAATCAAGATATACATAGTAAAAACCAAATAAGTGATAAAGTATCAAAAAAAGTAGAAGAAAATGATATAAGAAGAATTGAATTAGAAAACAAAATAGAAGAATTAGAAAAAGAAGTCAAAGAATTAAGAGAAAAGGTAGAAGCGGTTGAAGATCGACTAGAAGGATTGAAGTATAAAGAAAGAGAAATATTAACAGCTTATTATGTCGAAGGAAGAACGGCTGAAGACATAGGAAATAGATTATACTTTAAGCTGTTTAATCAAACTAGAAGCGATAGACATATACAAAGAATTATAGAAAAAGCTACTGAAAAGATGATAAAATTCTAAATGTCGTGAAAATGTCGTAAAAATGTCGTAGTATTATACAAAAATATATAGTATAATAACAATAGTAAAAAAGCCGAGAGGCAAAAATAAAAAAGCCCCTTTAATTTATTTAAATGTTAGAAGAATAGATGTTTTAAATGTCTATTCTTTTTTTATGGAAAGGAAGAAACAAAATGGAAAGTGAAAATCAGTCCAATGTGGAGTAATAGATAGAGATTGCAATCGGTATATCATTACATAGAGTTTTTAATAAAAAAGAAGGTGTACATATGACTAATCAAGAAAGAATAGAAAAATATAAAAAAGAGTATTGTACAAGATGTAAAAATAAGAACAAAAATGATTGTGAAATAAGAATATTCAAAAACAATGATACTATGTGTACAAAGTGTGTGTATTATGAGCGAGAAGATTAACTATGCAAATTGCATGCAAAGAAAATGCGAACAATGCAGATACTATGATTATTGTTTTAGATATAGAGGTGATATAAGTGGAAAATACAATGACAGAAGAACAAATGGAAAACATAAAAAGTCAAATAATAGAAGCAGTTAAGCCAGTAATAAAAGTAATAATGCAAATATATGAAAAAATAAAAGAAATACTATTTAAAAGATGGTCAAAAATATATGAATATATAAAAATATATAGAAGAACTAAAAATAAAAGAATAAAGAAAAAACAAATTACTAAAATAGAAAAAATATTACAAAAATATTAAAGATAAAATCACATTCGACAAAAAACGACAAAATAATAAATAAAATATGTTATAATTATATTATCGAGAGGAGATGATATAATGAATTGTCCAAAGTGTGGAAGTGAAAATGTAAATGTTCAAGTTGTAAATGAACAAAAATTAGTTACCAAACATCATGGAATAATGTGGTGGATTTGTGTGGGATGGTGGTGGATACCAGTAAAATGGTTATTCTTAACTGTGCCAGCACTATTTGCAGCAATATTTATTGGAAAAAGAAAGAAAATAAAGAACGAAACAAAGACAATGAGAGTTTGCCAAAACTGCGGATATCATTGGAAGAATTAAAGCACTTAGGTGCTTTTTTCTTTTACTTAAAAGGAGTGAAGTAAATGTTAAAGATTATGTTATTGAGTATATTAAGTCCACTAGCTATATTATGTGGAATAGCAAGCATAGCAATTATATATGCAATAGTAAATAAAATTATAGATATGATAATAGATTATATAAAAGCAATAAACAATAGAGATGATAAGCAATGCTAAAGAGTTGCAAATATTGTGGCAAGATACATGATAGTAAATACACTTGCAAAGAAAAGCCAAATAAAAAGAAAGAAATAACAGAAGCGGATAGATTTAGATGGACAAGTTTGTGGCATAGAAAAAGAGAAGAAATAAAGAAAAGAGACTTATATTTATGCCAAATATGTATTAGAGAATTATACAATACAAAAAACAAATACAATACAACTAACTTAAGTGTACACCATAATATACCAATAAATGAAGACTTCAATAAAAGATTAGATAATGACAATTTATTAACAGTATGTGATTATCATCATGAGTTATGTGAGAATAAAAAGATACCAAGAGAAGTAGTGCAAAGAATAATAGATGAACAGGAGAAAAAATATGATTAGTTTTATATTATATTACACCTTAAGAATGAAAAGATATGAATGGAATCCTGCGATTATATATAGAATTACTAGAAGCGGACAGATAATAATAAGTAAAAGTGTGATTGAGTGTGCTTTGAGAATTTGTAGTCCAAGTTTATTTGCAATTTATTATGACTTTATAAAAAAAGGTATCCCCCCTACTATCATAAGTGAAAATGAAAAATAAATTTTTACACCGACTGCATACCTTCGCTTAAAAAAAATTCCCACATCAACATAATTCAATAATATAAGAAAGGAGATGAACAATATGCCAACACCACCGAAGCCATTTAAAGTGCTAACATCTGAAAAAAAGTCACACAGAACAAAGGCTGAACTCAAGAAAAGACAAGAAGGAGAGAAGTCTTTAAGTACAGATATAGAGTTGAAAGAAAGAAAAGAAGTAAAACAAAATAAAGTAGCACATAAAGAGTTTAAACGAATAGAAAAATTATTAAAAAATATAGATAAAAATGACGCAATTTATGAAGCTGTTATAAATAGATATTGTTTACTCCAGGCTGAATGTGCTGACTTAGAAGAAAGAAAAGAAGAATTTTATAGGTTAGTATTTGAACTAAAAGAAGAAATGAAATCAGTTACTGACAATATGGAAGATGTTGAAAATATTGCAAATTATAAGTTGGAATATGCAAAATCTATAGCTAAGATTATGAGTTCAATGAATGCAATAGATAAACAAATTCAATCAAAAAGAAAAATGCTATTAGACATTGAAAAAGAAAATGTTATGACTATAGCATCAGCATTAAGATGTATACCAAAAAAAGAAGACAAAGAAGCAAATAATCCACTTCTAAAGGTACTAAGAGGTGAAGCATAATGTTATTAGAAAAGGCAAAAAGGTATGCAGAAAACTGCATATCAGGGAAAGAGATAACTACGTTTGAAGTAAAAAAGCAATGTGAATGGTTCTTAGGAGACTTAGAAAAACAAAATAATGACTATTATCCTTATTATTTTGATACAAAACAAATTGTGATAATTGAAGGCATTTTAAAATTATTAAATTTTGCAACAGGACTAGAAATTGTTGGAAAAAGTATTTATGAGGGTTTGGAAGATTTTCAGGCTTTTTTTATTGCTAATATTTTTGGATGGAGATATAAATCGGATTCAAGAAAATTTAGATATAGAGAAGTGGATTTATTTATTCCGAGAAAAAATTCAAAAACATTCTTGGCAGCATTAATAATTATAATTTTAATGCTTACAGAAGATGAATATTCAGAATTTTATTCTATATGTCTTGACAGAGATTTAGCTGGAGAAGTAAAAAAAGCAATATCACAGATATTAAATGCGAGTCCGTTAGTATCAGAGTATTTCAATATACCTAAAACGTTAAGTGGAAGAATGGAATGCACTTTAACACATTCATTCTATCAACCAAGAACAGCGGAAGCTAATCGCAACAATTCAATTAGACCGAGTGCATTCATAGCTGATGAATATGGTGCGATGAAAGATAATGCAAACGTTGAAGCAATGAGATCAGGACAATTAAGTGTTAGAAACCCATTAATGTTCAAGTTGACAACAGCTTATGCAGAAGATAAGTCGATAATGCTTGATGAATTAGAATATTTGAAGAAAATTTATAAGGGATTAGAGAATGACGATAGATTGTTTGCTCTTGTATATTATGCAACTGAAGAACATTTATGGGATGACATTGGATTGCAAATGGCAAATCCTCTAAGAATTGAAGAAAATTATGAAGAAATAAGAAGAGCAAGAAAAAATGCATTGGCGAAACCATCTGAAAGAACAGAATTTTTAACAAAAAATATGAATTATTTTATGCCATCAAATTCGGGTGAAGAATTTATTACAATTGATAAATTAAGACTATGTAAAAATACAAGAGGAATATTTGACTGGAGAGGAAAAAATGTATATGTTGGACTAGATTTAGCAATGACAAATGATAATACAGCAGTTTCTATGGTAACAATAGAAGACGATATGATATATGCAAAATCATGGGCTTTTATACCAGCTGAAAGAATAAAAGAAAAAAATAGAAGAGAAAGAACAGATTATAGAAGATTTATAGAAGATGGTAGTTGCTTTGCTTGTGGAGATGAAATAATTTCTTATGAATTTGTTGAAAACTTTGTAATGAATATAGAGAAAAACTATGGAGTTCATATAGTTCAAATAGCTTATGATAGGTTTAATTGTATATCAACTGCGAATAAATTAGAAAGTAAAGGATATGAGACTGTAGAAGTAAAACAGCATTCTACAATATTACATATGCCAACAAAGTGGTTACAAGAACATATTTTACAAAGAAAATTTAGCTATGATGGTGACAGATTATATGAAATTAATTTTCAAAATGCAAGATGTGTTGAAGATACAAACTTAAATAAGTATATAAATAAAAAGAAATCAAATGGAAAAGTAGATATGGTAATGAGTACGATAGATGCTTTATATTTATTGCAACAAGAAATATTAAATGAGGACAACTTTATATGTCAAAGCTTTTAGGAGGTGAGAAAAGTGAAAATTAGAAATATTTTTAAAAAGAAAATTGAAAATGAAGCAAATAAGGAAACAATTGTTGATGGAAATGCGGTAAGTGATGTTATACTAAAAGCTTTACTGGAAGGAGAAGAAATAGATAGAGAAAAGGTATTAATGATACCTGCTGTTTCTAGTGCAGTAGGACTGATTTGTGATTCATTTGCAATGATACCATTTAAGTTATACAAAAAAACAACAAAAGATGGAAAGAAACAGACATCAGAAGTAGAAGATGACAGAGTAAATATTATAAATTTAGACACAAAAGATACTTTAGATGGGTTTCAATTCAAAAAAGCAATTGCAGAAGATTACCTTTTAGGAAAAGGCGGATATGCATATATCAACAAAAAAGGTAATAATTTTGATGGACTAAATTATGTAGAAGAAAAGAAGGTTTTATTTGAAAGAAATACAGATGCAATATATAAAAATTATTACATATTAATTGATGGAAAAAGCTATAGACCGTATGATTTCATAAAATTGTTAAGAAATACAAAAAATGGAGCATACGGAACAGGATACACAAAAGAAATAAGTAAAAGCTTGGAAACAGCATATAAAAGAATAATATATGATTTAGAACTAATGAGAACAGGTGGAAATAAAAAAGGCTTTTTGAGAGCACAAAAACATTTAGATGAAAAAGGAATGAAAACATTAAAAAAACAATGGAATGATTACTTTGCTGGAAATTCTAGTTGTGTAATTTTAAATGATGGAATGGAATTTCAAGAAGCATCAAATACATCTGTTGAAAATCAGTTGAATGAAAAAGATAAAACTTTTAGTGAAGAGGTAAAAGAAATATTCCACATAGGAAAAACAAATGAGGATTTCTTAAAAAATGCAATTATGCCAATCGCAACAGCATTTTGCACTGCCTTAAACCGAGACTTCTTACTTGAAAAAGAAAAGAAGTCTTATTATTTTGCACCAGACTATACAGAATTAATTAGATGTACCATAAAAGAAAGATATGAGGCATATAAAACTGCAATAGAATCTGGATTTAAAACAATAAATGAAGTTCGATATTTAGAAGGTGATGACGCACTCGAAGGTTTAGATTTAGTAAATTTAAGCCTAGGAAGTGTATTATTTGACCCAAAGACAAAACAAATTTATACACCAAATACTAACAAAATGGTTAAAATGGGTGAAGTAAATAAGGATAACAAGCAAATAGAAGAAAACAACAAGGAAAACAAACAACAAAATGGTGGAGAAGCGGAGGGAGGTGAGCGAATTGAAGAATAAGTTTTATGAAATCAAAAACATAATACCAAATGCAAGTGCTGACCTCTATATTTATGGAGAAATAGTAACTGATGATACAGATTGGTGGACTGGTGAAAAAGATAATAATTTGGTTGGATTACAAAGTTTCAAAGAAGAATTAGACAACTTGGGAAATATATCAGACTTAAATATATTTATGAACACGCCAGGAGGAGAAGTCTTTGTTGCAACTACTATATGCAGCATGCTACAAAGATTAAAAGATTCTGGAACTAAAATTCATACATATGTAGATGGATTATGTGCTAGCGCGGGTACATTTATTTTGATGATGGGTGATGATGTAAATATTTATGAAAATTCAGTAGTAATGATACACAAACCGGTTAACATTTGTTATGGAAATGCATTAGATTTTCAAAAATGTATTGATGTATTAAATACAATTGAAAATAGCACAATGATACCACTTTATATGAAAAAGGCGAAAGTTGATGAAGAAAAAGTAAAAGAGTTAATAAATGCAGAAAGTTGGCTAGGTGCTAAAGAAGTAGATGATACATTTAATGTAAATCTAATAAAGGAGCAAAAACAAGTGGCTGCATGTGCATCTAGTTTGTTTAAAAATTATAAGAATGTGCCTCAAAAATTTAAAAGTAGAATAAAAAAGACAGAAGAGCCAAAATTAGATTATTCTGATTTTGAGAAAAGGTTATTTAATATCAAAAAATAATGAAAACAGCTATTAAATTAGTTGTTTTTTTATTTTATAAAAATTTTAAAAAAGGAAGGTAAGAAAATGAACGAAAAAGAATTAAAAGAAAAAAGAAATGAGTTACAAGCCAAAATGGAAGAAATTCTAAATAAAGCTAAAATTGAAAATAGAGCTATGAATGATGAAGAAATCAAAAACTTTGATGATGTAGAAAAAGAAATTAAAAACATTGATGCAACATTAGAAAGATGTAACAAAATCAACAAAATAGAATGTAAACAACCAGAAGGAGAAAAAGAATTGACACAAGAAGAAAAAGATATAAAAGCATTTGCAACATTTATAAGAAACTATGTAAATGGTGTACCACAAAATGCTGAAACAAAACTTACAAAAGGAGATAATGGTTCAATTATACCAAAAACAATAGCACAAAAAATTATTGATAAAGTAATTGAAATATCACCACTATATGCAAGTGCTACAAGATATAACACAAAAGGAACTTTAGCTATTCCAAAATATAACAATACAACAGATGATGTAACAGTTGCATATGCTACAGAGTTTGATGAATTAGTGTCTCACTCAGGAAAATTTGATACAGTTGAACTAACAGGATTTTTAATTGGAGCATTAACAAAGGTATCTAGATCAATGATAAACAATACAGACATAAATCTAACAGATTATGTTGTAAATAAAATGGCTGAAAAATTTAAGTTATTTTATGAAAATGAAATGTTAAATGGAACCTCTGATAAAATTTCAGGAATTGTAGGTTCGTATGACTCAGAAAATATGAAAGTAACATTAGCTGCAAAATCTTCTTTAACTGCAGATGAATTAATAGATACTCAAGAAGCTGTTCCAGATGTATATCAAGCTAATGCTTATTGGATTATGAATAGAGATACAAGAAAGAAAATAAGAAAGTTAAAAGATAGTGATGGAAACTACATTTTAAATAGAGCATTTAATGAAAAATGGGATTATGAATTATTAGGAAAACCTGTTTATTGTTCTGAAAAAGTAGAAAAATTAGGAACAGCATCAAAACCTGTTATATTTTATGGAGATTTTTCAGGACTTGCTATAAAAGAAACAGAAGAAATGGAAATACAAATTTTATTAGAAAAATTTGCAACACAACATGCAATAGGGATTGTTGGATATTCTGAATTAGATGCTAAGGTAGAAAATACACAAAAAATAGCTGTTGCGGTATCTGGTGCAACAGACCCAACATCTAAATAGACTTCCTAAAAAGGAGGACAAACAATGAAAGTAAGTGAAATTACTGCAAAAGATATAGCTAACTATTTGAAATTATCAGAAGTTAGTGAAGAAGATAATAAAAACATTGAACTATTTTTAAATATTGCAAAAAATTATATTGAAAATTATACAGGAATACCACAAATGTCCGAAAATAAAGAAGCAGAGACACTTGATACATATTCGGACTTTATCATTGTTGTTTATGTTCTATGTCAAGACATGTTTGACAATAGAGTCATGTATGTAGATGGCAAAAACATAAATAATACTGTAAAAACTATTCTTGATATGCACACGAGGAATAATTTATGATAAATGCGGGTGATTATAACAAAAAAATATCTATATATAAAATTGAAGAAATAGAGGATAATGATGGATTTGTTACAAAAAATGAAGTTATTATCCTTGAACCTTTTTCTAAAGTAAAAACAACAAAAGGCTATACTTTAATTGCAAGTGGCTCTGATTTTGAAAATGCTTATACTAATTTTACTATTAGATATTCAAAAAAAGTAGAAGAAGTATATTACAATTCAAACAGAGATGTATATGTAAAATATAAAGATAAAATTTATACTGTTGAATACTTAAATAATGTGAATGAGGCAAATATTGAACTTGAAATGCAATGTAAAAGAGTGACTAAATAATGGCGAAATTTAAAGAAGAATTACCAAATGATTTAATAAAAATGTTTCAAGAATTAGAACAAGATAGCGAAAAAATGATGGGAGAGATGACAAAAGCGGGGGCAGAAAAAGTATATAAAAATGTACTTAAAAATGTTCCTGCTTCTTTTAAAACATCAAACATAATGAAATGCCTTAAAATTACTAAGGTGTATAAAACTCCAAGTGATGGAGGCATAAATACAAAAATCGGCTTTTTTAATTCTTTCATAAATAAAAGAGGAGTGGAAAGACCAGCACCGCTTGTTGCTAATATCTTTGAACATGGCACATCAACAGTAAAAAAACAACCATTTATGCGTAAATCTTTTAGAAAAGCAGAAATAGAGTCAGAAATGAAAAAAGTTCAAGAAAAATATTTACCAAAGGAGTAATTATGGAGAGTGAAATAAAAAAAATTTTAAAACTAGATATTCCAGTTGCACATTTAAAGTATAAAGGAAATAAGAAAACTTATGTTGTATGGACAATAATAGATGAGGAACCACTTTCTTCAAGTGATGACGAAATAACTGATAGTGAAGTAACCGTTGATATAGATATTTATAGTGATAGCAATTATTTAAAAATAATGAGTTCAATAAAAAATAAAATGAAAGAAAATGATTGGACATGGGATGGAGACAGTCAGGAATTTTTTGAAGAAGAAACAGGATTGTATCATAGAACATGTTCTTTTAGGAAAGGTAGGTATATAAATGGCTAGGATAGGATTAAGAACAGCAAAGTATAATAAAATAGATTATGGTACAAAGAAATATGCAGAACCGGTACAAGAATCAATAATACCCGTTTTAGGACGATTAATTGATGCGAAAATAACAGAAGATAGAAATAATATAAAATTACATGCTGATGATATAATTGTAGAAAAAGATTATTCTTTCAAAGGCGGAACTTTGAATTTGACAGTTGATGACGTTACAGATGAAGTATATGCTGATATAAAAGGATGTGAAACAACTGAAAAAGAAATAACTGAAAGTACTGAAGATGTAGCACCAGAGATTGGTTATGGACATATAGTCACAAAAATATATAAAGGTGTAAAAAGTTATAAAGTAGAATTTTTACCACGCATTCAAATAACAAAAGTAACAGCTGACAGCAAAACAAAAGGTGAATCAATAGAATATAACACAGTTTCTATAGAGGCTACTGTACTAGAATTAGAAGAAGAAATTAATGGAATGAAAGTTGGAACATGGAAAAAAACAGAAACATTTGCAACATTAGCAGAAGCTCAGACATATTTAGATGGACTTTTAACACCATCAAAATAACTTCAAATAAAAGTAGGCTATTTTTTTAGTCTACTTTTAATTTTTTAGGAGGAGAAAAATGATAAATACTATAAAACATTTTAAATGTAGTGATATAGAGTATCCATTAGCATTTACAATGAATGTACTTGAAAAAATACAAGATAAATATGGATCATACGAAAGATGGGTAGATATGACAGATGGCAAAGAACAAGAAGTAAATATAGGAGCATTGAAATTTGGAATAACTGAAATGATTAATGAAGGAATAGACATTGAAAATGAGAAGTTAGAAAGTAAACGAGAATTTTTAACTTTGAAACAAGTTGGAAGGATTATAACAGAAATAGGAATATCTAAAATGACGAATAGAGTTCAAGAAACAGTAATTGAATCAACAAAAAATGAAGAAGAAAAAAACGTGTAATCCACGAGGATGAAGAATTTATTATTGATTTCTCGTGGATATTATTTATTGGACATTGCTTATTAGGATTTAGCGAAAAGGAAGTAGGCAGAATGACTTTATCAAAATTTTTAAAACTATATAAGCATTATAAAAATGATTATGATTTTAAATTAAATAAAATAACATATGCAGAATTAGATGAAAAAATTAATCATCAAGGAGAAATGTTTAGTGATGAATAAGATAGAAAAAGTAAAATGTCCTCAATGTGGACAAACTCTGATTTTTATAAAATACATTGATGGAGAAATTAAATGCACAAGATGCAAAAATAGAATACGAATACAAAAAGAAAAGAGCGAGGAACACGCACATACAGAGTTAGTGAAGTAGTTACCCAGAGCCTTTCTTTATTATATAGATTTTAATAAAGAAGGTGAAAAAATGGCATCGAGCTTTGGAGGAACAGTAAAATTAACTGGAGAAAGTGAATACAGAAAAGCATTAAGAGATATAACAACTAATTTAAAAGAAGTTTCAAGTGAACTGAAATTGACAAATACTCAATTTGCGTCAGGAGATAAAACAATAAAAGATACCAAGTCAGCATATAGCAATATGAATACTACAATACAAGAACAAAAAGAAAAAATTAACAGCTTGAGAAGTGCGTTATTAGAAGCGGAGAAAGAATATGGTTCAAATAATGAAAAAGTAAAAACTTTTAAAACTCAACTGAACAATGCTGAAACACAACTAGTACAAATGGAAAATGCAACAGGAAAAAGCAATAAAGAACTTAAAGAAATGAAGAATGGGTTTGATGATGCAGGACAAGGAGCAATAAAATTTGGGGATTTGCTAAAGGCAAATGTTTTAGGGGATTTTATTACAAGTGGGTTAAAAGCAGTAGGAAGTGCTATTAAACAAGTTGGAGCTGAATTATTAAATGTTGGAAAAGATGCGTTAGATAGTTATTCGGATTATGAGCAACTTGTAGGTGGTGTTGAAACATTGTTTAAAGATGATGCAAGTACAGTGGAAAACTATGCAGATAATGCATACAAAACGGCAGGGTTATCCGCAAATGATTACATGGAAACAATAACAGGATTTAGTGCGAGTTTAATACAATCATTAAATGGAGACACGGCAAAAGTAGCAGAAGTTGGAAATATGGCAGTAACAGATATGGCGGACAATGCAAACAAAATGGGAACAGATATGGCAAGTATTCAGAATGCTTATCAAGGCTTTGCAAAACAAAACTATACAATGCTTGACAATCTGAAACTTGGATATGGTGGAACTAAAGAAGAAATGCAAAGACTTTTATCTGATGCTGAGAAAATAACTGGTGTTAAATATGACATTAGTAATTTGAATGACGTTTATCAAGCAATTCATGTTATACAAGGAGAGCTGGATATAACAGGTACAACTGCCAAAGAGGCGAGTACAACAATTCAAGGTTCAGTATCTTCTATGAAATCTGCTTGGCAAAATATGTTGTCTGGAATAGCAACAGGTGATACTAGAAAGATAGAAGATTTGGTAAATAGTTTAGTAGATAGTGTAATGACAGCAAGTCAAAATATATTACCAAGAGTTAAAGAAATTGCAAATGGTATTACATCTGTAATGCCAGAAATTATTGAGAAAATAAATGAGAATTTACCAACAATATTAGATTCGGGAGTTCAAATATTGAATACACTTGTGGAAGGGATTGTTACAAATTTACCAGCAATTATGGATAGTGTAAATCAAATATTGAATACTTTATTATCAACATTAGTTGAAAAGTTACCTCAAATAGTTGATGGTGGCGTACAAATAATTGTGGCATTAGTAAAGGGATTAGCAGATCAATTGCCAACTTTAGGGCCTCAAATGGTTGATACTGTTGTAACAATTGTAAATTCATTACTAGATAATATAGACATGATAATTGACGCGGGAATACAATTGTTAATAGGTTTGGCAGAGGGATTAATAAATGCACTACCACAATTAATTGATAAAATACCAGAAATTATTGATAAAGTATATACTGCTATATCAAACAATGTACCCAAATTGGTAAAAGCAGGTATTACACTTACAATAAAGCTTGCAGAAGGGCTTATAAAAGCAATTCCACAGCTAGTTAGTAAGATCCCGGAAATAATAAATTCTATAGTTAGAGGGTTTGCAAATTATTTTTCAAATATGAAAGAAGTTGGAAAAAATATTGTTTCTGGTGTTTGGGAAGGAATAAAAAATGCAAAAAATTGGCTATTAGGAAAAGTTAAAAAATGGTGTGGAAATGTTTTAGATGGTATCAAATCGTTTTTTGGAATACATTCACCATCAAAAGTATTCAAAGATGAAGTAGGAACGAATTTAGCACTTGGATTAGGAGAAGGATTTTCTGATACGATGGATACTGTATCTAAAAATATGGCAACATCAATTCCAACAGAGTTTGATATTGATTCAACAATAAATAGCAATATGAATGCTGGAAATTTACTGAATTTAGAAAATATAACACATGCTTTTATAACTGCTGTCAAGAATTTAGATGCACAAATAATAATTGATAAAGATATAGCTGGAAAATTTATTATTACATCGATTAATAACAAATTAGGAGAAGTTATGCCATAGAAGGAGATGAGAAAATGAAAGTAAGAAGATTTATACTCGAAAATGAAAAGGGACAACAATTTAGATTAGATAATTTGAACGAAGGATGTTTTCTTACATCTCCTTCTGAGTTAGGTTATGCTTATAATATTGATTTTTTACAATTAGAGAATGAATTTATTGAAAACAATAAAAAAATTCAACAAAAAAATCCAAAAGGAACATTATATTTTAAATCATACGATAAAATAAAAGAATTTGGTGATTTTGTAGAAAGTTCACAGAAATTAAAATGGTTATATGTAATCCCTTTTGAAAAAGAAGAAAAAACATATTATAGAGATGTTTCCATAATAAATTTTGATAAAACGGAAAAAGCAGGAAAATGGTTAGCATGTGCAGTTGAATTTGCAGGCTTGTCTTTGTGGTATGAACAAGATGAAACAATTTTTAACATAGAAACGTATGAAGATGAAATGAGATATAACTATAGATGGAATAGCAGATATATAGAGTATAATACAAGAGCAATAGAATTTAATAACAAAGGGCATGTTGAAGCACCTATACAGGTAGAAATAAGTGGATTTGTTCAAAATCCAACAATAACAGTACTAGTTGATGAAGAAATATATGCAAGTATTAAGATACCAATCACAATAAATGAATATGAAAAATTATTATACAGTAGTAAAACAGGTGATATATATATACAAAAACAAAACACTGATGGAACAAAAGAAAATTTATGGAAAAAAGAATATATAGACATAACTAAACAAAATATATTTAAACTGCCGATTGGAGTATCAGAAATAAGACTAACAGCAAATGACGACGTATTAAATGCTAAGTTGACAATATTCCCACAATACAAGGTGGTGTAAAAGATGAAAGTAGAAGTAAACTTTAATAATAGAGAATATGAGCTAATTTATAATGAACAAAGTGGTTTCTATGAGATAGAATTAGAAGCACCTAAGACAGGTGGAATTTATAATGTAGAGATAATATATGAAGATTTATTAAATAATATAGAAAATGCAAATAAAAAAATTCAAGTATTGGCAAAAGAAAAAATAAAAAAACCAAAAGGAACTTTAGTGTATATTTTGGATAAAGATGACTTAGAAATAAAAGATGTTTTAGAGTTTGAAAATTATAGTTATATAATAGACGAAGAAACGAACAAGAATACAATATTTGAAGTAATGAAGAAAATAAATGCTAAAAATGAAGATATTATATTTTTACAAAGAGATGGAAATATTGATTATATTGGAATGATAAAAGATATAGAAAATGAAAATGGGGATCTAAAGAGAAAAGTGACGTTGGAGTACATATCTAATATATTTGATAGAAAAATTATATTAAAAAATCAAGAACTGATTAGTAATAAGGGAATAGAAGATTTTATAGCAAAAGAGATATATGATGAATTTACAAATTCGGATGATATGTTATTAAATATAAAATGGTTAGATGTAGAAGTAAAAACACATACAAAAATTACTAAATCAATAGATAATGACAACGGAATATATAATTTTCATACTTTTATAACCAATTGCAGTCAAAATTACAATATTATATTAGACTTTGCATATGTAAACAAAAGAATAAAATTGACAATATATAAGCAAGAAGCGGAAACTGAATTGATAGATACAACTGTTTCAGATATAAGCAATTATGTTGAAAAATTTGAGACAAATATAATAGCAAAAGTAGTAGTAAAAACTGACAATGATGTTCAAAAATGGTATTTACTTAGTGACAGAACAACAACTCAAAATAAGAATGATGGTAACAGAGCAGAAGGAAAAGTAGAGACTGTATATACAGAAAAATCGGAAGATGCAAGGCAAACAGCATTAGATACATTCAAATCAAATATATACAATCATTATATATCATTTGATATAAATAGAAATAGTCAACTATTTAATGTTAATGATTTGAAAATAGGAACACCACTTAATGTTAGAACTAGCAATAATATAATATTAAATACTTATGTATCAGGAATAGAAGATTCAGGAAATAACTTTATAAGCATAACATGTGGGAATATGAGAATTAAATTTATAGATAAATTATTAAAAGAAAGGAACAAATAAAAATGATAAAAGGTTTTAGGTTTACTAATCAATTAGCAAATGCAGAGGTAGATGCACGAATACATCAAGAATTTTTAAATAAAAATGATGGTATATTTTATGGTATGAATTTAAGTAAAACAACAAATACAATAACTGTTTCAGAAGGGCTGTGTGAAATAGCAGGCAGACCAATTGCAGTAATAGATAGTGAAACGATAACAACATCTAATAATAGTTTATATTGCGTTTTAGTATTAGAAATTGATTTATCGAAGGAATCAACAAAAGATACATTTGAACAAGTAAATTTCAAGATTTTGACATCAAGTAGCGGATATTCTAATGTTACACAACAAGATATAAATAAATACAATGGTACAAATAAAATTTATCAATTAGAATTTGCAAGATTTAAGACGGGAACTAGTGGCATTACAGATTTTAAAGATACTAGAAAATTCTTAAATTTTAATGGTATATATACACAAATAAAAGAGGATTGTCATGGCATCATAGAACAAATAGAAAATGAACTAATGTATGTTAAAGAAGGTAGTAGTTATTTACTGAAAGCTATTCAATTATCTAATCAAGATCTTGATGGATATATAAAAGAGGGATTTTATTATGCATTAGGAAATAATAATGTAATTAATAAACCAAACGGGATAGATTTCTTTGGATTATATGTAATTAGAACAGGAGGATCTTTGAGAACACAATTATTGGTTTCAATCAATTCTATATATATAAGGGCTTTTCAAGGTGAAAGTTGGACAAAATGGATAAATATTACAGATAATAGTGATTTTTTATCAAAAAGTGCTGGTGGTACAGTAAAAGGCAGAACCGTATTTTCTAATGGAATACAAGGAAATGTTACAGGAGACTGCTCTGGATCTAGTTCTCGTTGTACACGGTAATAGTGCAACAGCTAGTAAATTACAAACAGCAAGAAATATAGCTATAGGTGGGGCAGTAAAAGGAAGTGCCAATTTTGATGGGAGTGGAAATGTTACAATTACTGTAACGCAAAATAATACTTTTGTGTTAACAGGTACAATTACTATGCCTGCTGCTAATAGCGGGAATTTACAAGGAACAGCAGAAATAAATTATCCATCACGGACTTAATAATAGTAATTGTGTAGTTATTAGTGTTATGTCTCATAATACTATGCACACAGATTGGTGGGGGACACCAAGAAATGCAAGTATTTCTGGTAGTGTTGTAGCAGGAAATGGGGATACATGTGTGATATTAAAACCAGACAAAATAAATATTCATAGTTATAAAGCAAATAATGCGGAAGTAGCTAAAAATGTTACATATAAAATAGTATTGATGAAAATTTAATTAATCTTCATTAATACTATTCTATAGTAAAATGTAGTAGTACCAGAAGTTTTAGGATTTTCAATTCTTAGCTGAATATTTGAAGGAAGTAAAGATAAAGTTCTTTTATATGCTTCATAATACAAATCCATCGCATCCGTATAGCTTCCAACATAATTAAAGCATTTTGCTGTTTTTATGCCGACTGCAAGTGGAATACAATTGTCACTTGTTAGACCGAGAAGGATAATTAATAGAAATATTTTCTCCCGTTTCAGCTTTTATTGCTTTACTACCAGATAACACAAAAGTATTATTTTGTACAATCAAAAGAAAGGATATTTAAGAATGCCAAAAATAATAGAAAAAATAGTAGAGCCTGAAAAGATTATAACAGGTTCAATTTTTAGATTGAAAGTTAAGGTTATTAATTATTTAACGTATTTAGAAACTAAAACAAAAACATATAATTATTATAAAAATGTAAAATATAAAGATTTGAAAGGAGGAAAATGATGGCTTTTACAAAAAATGGTATATATTATAATGATGATTACAATTCAGTTGCAGATGTACTTTTAGATTCACAAAAAATGGCGGAAAGTATAGACGAACAAATGGAAATACAAATAAAAGAAACAGAAAAAGCAATGAAAAAAAATTCAGAACAAGATAATAGTATATCGGAAATGCAAGAAGAATTAAAAAATCTAAGAAATATAAGTAATATGCTACCAACCATAAGCAAAAAAGGTGAAAACATAACAATAAATAACACAGCAAAAAATGTGCAATTTAGAAAATTTGAAATTAGTGGAAACGCAAAACAAGATGGAGAAGCAAGTCTGGAAAATCAGATTGAAATAAAAGCTGTTGGCAGTAATGTAAATATATTTGATATTACAAAGTATAATTATAGAAATTTTAATGAAGCTAGTGTTGAAATTGCTGACAGTACTAATTTTAGAATAATTGCGACTACTTCAAAAAATGCTAATAATGCAGTGGGATTCAAAATAATGGATTTAACAGAATATGCAGGAAAAACACTAACTATAAAAGCAAAAGTAAAATCTAGTACAAGCACAAATAAGGGATTTTTAGTATTAAGGCAAAATAATACGGATTATACTGGAACAAAATCAAATGAAAAGTATGATGAAACTCAAAACACAACAGACGGTGTGATCATGTTAAACTATAAAGTGTCAAATATTATAAATGATAGTAATAGATATTTATTTGCTTGGTTTTATGCAACTAGAGGAAGTGAGTGCGATGTAAACGATTATGTGGATTATACAGTGAAAATAGTAGAAGGCACAGAAGTAGGGGAACATAGTCAATATGATCAAGGATCATCTAAGGCTATAATAGAAAATTCTGATAAGACACAAAAACAAGAGTATATTATACCAGTGCAGCAAGAAATGCTAACAGATGATTATTTTGACTATGACAATAAAGAAGAAGTACATAATTGGAGTAAATTAGTTTTAAATGGTACCGAAAACGACTCTAATTTTAGTGTAGAAAGTAGTGGGGAATATACAGTAATAAATTGCTTAAATATTTTAGAAAATGGAAAAAGAGTAGACGAAGATAAGATATTATGTGATAAGTTAGTTTCAAAATATGGAGATACTTCTAATACAGAACATATAAGAAATGCAAGTTCTAATTATCCGAATAATGTTGTTATATATATGCAATCTTCAAGATTAGAAGAAAGCACAGTAGCAGCATTTAAGAAATACTTATCTACTAATAACATTACTATTTATTATAAAACAGCAACAGAAAAAAGAATAGCATTTACAGATGAACAAAAAGTAATAGCAAATAAAATACAAAAAGCAACTAGTTATGAAGATACAACACATATTTATTCAACAGATGAAATAAGTCCGATTTTTGATGTAACTGCAATGGCAGATATACAAAAAGTATTAAATATTACAAAGGAGGAAAAATAATGCAAGTATTAGAGTTTTTAAAAGATTATTGGTTTCTAATTACATTTCTGGGTACATTTTCGATTGGAATGTTTAGTTTTTGCATGTCAATGATAGAAGCAACAAAGTGTAGCTTAAGAAATGACATATTGACTATATATGACAGATGCAAAGAAGATAAAAAGATAACACATTATGAATTAGAGAGCATACAGCATAGTGCAGAAATTTATTTTAAACTAAAAGGTAATTCATTTATAGAAGCATTAATGGAAAAAGTAAAAGAATTTGAAATAACTGATTAGGAGGGGAGAAAATTGAAAAATAAATTAAAAGAAATATTTAAAAGTAAAACAAAAACAATAAGCTTGATAGTAGCAATATTGGTATCAGTATCTATATTGTTAAATGTTTATTTAGAATATAATGAAACTGGACAAGTTGATACAAATAAGATATCAGAGGCAATAAACACAGTAGTAGATGAAATAAATAAATCTAGTACAGAGATACCAAATCTAACAGAAACAGACGAGCAAAGTCTAGAAGTTCAAGAAACAGAATCAGAGGGGTTTGAAGAACAAGGAATTATTGCTTATGAAGGTTCAGAAAAAACACCAAGTGTAGAAATTGGAGAATATGCAGGATTAACATACTATTCTCAATTAGATAGCAGATGGTCTAGTAAAATGTATTCTAGTATAGAAAATAAATCTCAAACAATAGGTTCAAGTGGCTGTGGACCAACATCAGCAGCAATAGTAGTGTCTAGCATAAAGGGAAATATAACACCAGATAAAATGGCAGAATTATATACAAAATACGGTTATAGAAGTGCAAATCAAGGAACATACTGGAGTGCTTTTAAGTGGACAGCTGATATATTTGATATTGAGTACAGTGAATGTTACAAATTAGATGACGCAGTAGAAAAATTAAAAGATAATAATTACATAATAGCAAGTTGTAATCAAGGTTTATTTACATACGGAGGACATTTCATTGCTCTTATAGGAATAGAAGGAGATTATATAAAAGTATATGATCCATATTTGTATAATGGAAAATTTGATGTATCTAGCCGTAGAGGATTAGCAACAGTAAAAGGTAATACAGTATATGTATCAATAGAAAACTTTAGAGAATATGCAAATTATCAAAAATTCTTCTGTTTCAAAAATGATAGAACAGACATAAAAGAAAATACAACTACAACAACAGTGACAGATAAAGTAGAATCTAATATAAACAAAGTAAATTATCAAGTTAAAGTAACAGCAAATGGTGGTTTGAATATAAGAAGTGGAGCTAGTACCTCATATTCAAGAGTTGGTGGATATGCAAAAGGCTCAATAGTAACTATATTAGCAGAGTCAAACAACTTTGGAAAGACAAATTTAGGATGGATCTCACTAGCTTATACAACTAAGTATATAACTGTTGCAAAAAATGAAAAACTTCAAAAATACACTACAGGAACATATAAAGTTAATGCAAATGTATTAAATGTTCGCACTGGTCCTAGTACAAAATATATAATAAAAGAGTATAAACAATTAACATATAATGCAAGATATCAGAACAAAAAACTAGGAAATCAATATACTAATGGACTAAAACGAGGAGTAATAACAACAGTTACTAAAATTCAAAACGGATTTGGCTTAACTCCAAGTGGATGGATTGCATTAGGCTATTGTACAAAGATGTAAAGTAAAAGGCAGATAGTATTCTGCCTTTTCTCGCTTAATATTATGAGTTTATAATAGAAAATGTACTATAATCATCAGGTACTTCTATAGAAATAGTATCAAGAGGTTCAATCTCCTTACGAGAGATTTTATATATTAATTCATGAATAATGTTTGAACAAAAAGTATAATATGCCCCAGTGAAAGGCGGCATAATACTAGGATTAAAAACTACAGTTTTATTGTTGTCGTAATTAGACAAGTATATTTTATCTAGCATAAAATTGCATTTTTTACCATTAAAGACATAATTGTATTTTATGCTGTTTATGTTTGGCAAATCTTCTTTTTTAAAATCTATTTGCATATAAATCCCTCCTTTTTTCTACACTATATCACATAAAAAATAAAAACATTGTCGGAATTTGTCATCAGAGATAAAATTATCAAAAACACTGAAAAATCAAGGTATATAACTACATTAAATAAAAAATAAAACGGCTTAAAATTGATTGTGAGAGGTCGAAAAATGACTGAAATTAGGCAATTTTTTGCTTGAAATTACATAAAATTTGTGCTATAATATTGACAGGAAGAAAAAGAAATGTTACAATCCTATGACAGCAATATTAATTTTTAGTTACAAATGTTGACAATATTTGTATTAATAAATTATAATAGTATTACATATAATATAGTTATAAAACTATTTAATAGTTTTTATATATAGCAGTCGGCAGTGTATTCCAATGTGGAGTACCTTAAAATCGCCGATTGCAATTTTTTATATGAAAAATGAATCGACGATATCTAAAAGAGAAGAATCTCTACAATCAATAAATAAAGGTTTTAGTTTATTATACATTTTTAAACAATGCTCTTTTTTTAATGGATTTTTTATAGCATTATATTTTATGATACACAGATATTTATTAATATAAAAATTACAAACATCTGATAACTGAATAAAATTACTTTTATGAGATTGCAAAAATAAAGCATTTTCAATAATATTATTAGTATCACATTCAAAGTCATCTAGTAAAAGTTTTTTATAGACACTATCTAATTTATTTATCATATTCTTATTTTCATCTAGAAATATCATCCCATTTGAATTATGCTCTATTAAAAATTTATTGTAGTTTATACTCAACAATATAAATGAATATATGTAAGGATCTATTTTTATGCCAGGTCCTAACTTATTTGTTATATAATCTTTATATTTAGTTTTATCTATTGCACTTAAAAATATAGGAATTTTTAATTTTACAATTAAGTCAACAAGACTTTCCATAATTAATAAGTTTTTTTCAATAGAATTTTTTACAAAAACAGAATCTTTTTTTGGATTAAAAATTTCGGTAGCATGAATTTCGTTATTTTTTAAATCAATACAGATGTTTACTTTTTCTTCTTCTATAATATGATTTAAATCATACCAATCAGCATCATTAATAGCTATACCTGAAAGTGAAAAAATAGGTTGCCCTAAATTGTCATAATCTGTTCCAGTATGTCCACTTTCATCTGCATATAAAATGTACATATATATTTCCTCCTGTAATTTTTTTATATTATACTACCAACTAGATAAATAATCAATAAAATTTCAAACTAAAAGTATAATTTACAACATATTTCGACATAAAAATATGAATTGATATGTTATAATATATTTAGAGGTGATGAATATGAATGAAGCATATAACAAATCACTACAAATGATAAAAATACAAAAAATTAAAAACAAAAGAGAGTATAATAGATTATTAGAATATTATCTGATATTATCAATTGATAGTTTAAAAGTAATGTCGAAAACAAAAAACTTTAAAGAAATAATAAAGATAGCAAATGAAGAATATTAATATTAAAAATTTCTAGCCCAAAAAGCTAGAGATTTTTAGTTTCGTAAAAGAAAATGGCACTTTTCCACCATAGTGGATGAAATGTATGTTATAAACAATTTTGGACATACTAATGAAAAAGGTGGGAAAAGTATGAGAATAGAGATTTTGCTAAAAGAAGTGAGGAAGAAAAAAGGATATAGTTTAGAAAAATTATCTAAATTAACAGGAATATCTAGTTCACATTTGAATTATATAGAAAATAACTCAAAAGAGCCCACGATCTCAGTATTGGTACGTATTTCATTGGCACTAAATGTAAAAATAGAAGAACTATACAGAGTAATACCATAGCACTAAAAAAGTGCTATTTTAAATTTTTGTAAAGGATTTTGGCTGTTTCGTAAAATATCCACCATAGTGGATAAGATCTATTGTATTTATACATCAGAGCTCGAAAAAAAAGAAAAAGGAGATATGATATAATGAATGTAGTAGAAAATGCAATAATTAAAGAATTAAGTCAAAAATATGGAAAGAAGGAAGAAACAATAAGAATAATGCTTGAGAAAAGTATTAATTTAGGATACAATATAAATAGTTCTATAAAAAATATTTCTGCTTTTATAGAAGAAAAGATATTGGATGTTGACAAAGTCAACGATTTGTCAACCGTACATAAGATATGGTAAAATATAAAAGAATGGATTAAGACATAAAAAAATAAATAGTTTCCTAAAAGGTGTTGTTTTGACTATGATATGAGGATATGATAAAATGTAATAGAATAGATTAAAATAAGAAAGTCTGATTTACAAGTCATGTTGAATGTGTTGCGGTGATGTGTATAAGATAAAATTTGAACCCCTTGCGAGAGTAAGAAAATTTTAAAATATAAAGAACAATATAATTGCTTAAAAACTAAAAAAATCACACAAAATATAAAAAAAATATTGAAATTAAAATTAACCTGGTAAATGGTTGATTGGTAAAAATAAATAGAACAACTATATATTTTCCAAAAGTAAAGCATTTTTGATGCTTTATTTTTTTGCACTTTTTTGGAGGTCGATATTGTATGAAAAATAAAATAATAAGAGAAAAAATAAATAAAATGACTAAAATATCTAAAGGAATTTATGACGAAATAGTAATAGAAAAATTTTTAGAGATGAAAATGAATAAAAAATTAGATGAGCGTGTATTAGAAAGAATAATATTAACTCATCTTTCATTTTTTTCAGTTAATGATTTTTATGAGTATGAAAAATTAAATATATATGAAAAAAGCATATATTTTCAAATCATAACTCAGGGAATGGTTTCTTTGTATCTAAATAACAAATATTTAGATAGGCGAAATTATAGAAAAAAATTTCAAATCTTAGATGAAATAACAAAAATATTAGTATATCTATAATTATTTAATAAAAAAGTTTGACTATATAAAATTAGATGTTTAATGTTAAAAAGTGCCACAAAATCGATTGTGGTGCGAATAAAAGGGAGCGAGAGCAGGTTGTTTATATAAAAATTCAAGGTATTAATTATATAAAATAAAAGAATGGAGGAATTTAAATTGAAATATAAAAGATATTTTTTAACAAGTGAAAGTGTAACAGAAGGACATCCAGACAAAGTAGCTGACTTAATATCAGATACAATATTGGATGAATGTTTAAGACAAGATAAAGAATCAAGAGTAGCAGTAGAAACAATGCTTACAGGTAACAAAGTGATTGTAGCAGGAGAAATTACAACAAATGCAAAAATGAATATAGAAAGAATAGTAAGGGCAACTTTGAAAAAAGTTGGATATGATGATGAAAAGACAACGATGGATTATAAAAGTTGTGAAGTAGAACAATACATAAAACAACAAAGTAATGATATTGCAATTGGAGTTAACAATGGAGGAGCAGGAGATCAAGGAATTATGTTTGGTTTTGCTTGTGATGAAACACGAGAGTATATGCCATATCCAATTTATCTTGCACACAAAATTACAAAGCAATTAGCAAAAGTTAGAAAGAATGGAGAAATGGATTATTTAAAAACTGATGGAAAAGCTCAAGTAACAATAGAATATGTTGATGATTTTCCAATTAGAATAGATAGTATTTTAATTTCTACTCAGCATTTAGAAAATGCAGATATACCAACTATGCAAAAAGATTTAATAGATAAAGTAATTTTACAAGTAGTTGATCCTGATATGATAGTCCCAGAAACTAAGTTTTTCATTAATCCTACTGGAAGATTTGTTATTGGTGGGGCAATTGGTGATACAGGATTAACAGGCAGAAAAATTATGTGTGATACTTATGGAGGAATAGCAAGACATGGTGGTGGTGCTTTTTCAGGAAAAGATCCAAGTAAAGTTGATAGAAGTGCAAGTTATATGGCAAGACATATAGCAAAAAATGTTGTTGCAAATGGAATGGCAAGAAAATGTGAAATACAATTGAGTTATGGTATAGGGATGAAACAGCCTATATCTTTATATATTGAATGTTTTGGAACAAATAGAATGCCAGAACATATTATTATAAAAGCTATAAAGGACAGATTTGATTTGACAACTGAAGGAATTATAGAATATTTGAATTTAAAAGAGCCTATTTATTCTAAGACAACAAATTATGGTCATTTTGGAAGAAAAGGATTTTCTTGGGAGAATATTGTTCAGATATGAAGGATTATAAAGGAAAAAGATTTGGTAGATTAACTGTTATAGAATTTGATAAAAGAACTAAAAATATTAGTAAAAAAGGAAAGGTATATTATAGTTACTATTGGAAATGTAAATGCGATTGTGGTAATGAAAAATCGGTTTTATTAAGTAATCTTATAAAAGGAATTTCAAAAAGTTGTGGGTGCTTGGAAAAAGAGTTGAGAGAAGAAAGAAACAAGAAGAGATTAGAAAATAATTTTGAAGATTTAACAGGAAAAAAATTCGGAAAACTAACAGCTATAAAAATGATAAGAAAGCTAGATTCACAAGGAAAGATAAGAGAATTTTGGGAATGTAAATGTGATTGTGGTAATACCAATATAGTGCTTAAAAATCAACTTATGAAAAATCAAGTAATTAGTTGTGGATGTGTAGTAAAAGACAAGGCAAAACAGAATATAAAAAAATGTGAAAAGCATAGAGAAAAAAATATAAATAAGGAAGGAACTAGACTTGATTATTTAAGCGACAAAGTAACAAGCCAAAACACAACAGGAGTAAGAGGTGTAAGTTATAGAAGTAAAAATGGTAAGTATCGAGCTTATATTTATTTTAAAAACAAGCGTATAGAATTAGGAGAATATACAAAATTAGAAGATGCAGCAAAAGCAAGAAAAAACGCAGAAGAAATATATTATAAGCCAATATTAGAAAAATATAATAAAATAGATAAATTGAATAATGAAAATGAAGAAGAATTTGAATAAGACTTGAATATAGTTTGTGAAAGAGTTAATATGCAACACAAACTTTACAAGGTCTTTTTTTCTTGGAAGGGAGAAAGAAATGTATATTGTAATTTTAATTATTGTAGCAATGTTAAGCTCAGTTTTAACATTGTTCTTTCATTGTTGTGTGATAGTAGGAAAGGAAAGTGATAGAAAATGGGAGGAAGAGCAGATTATGAAGAAAGAAAACAAAGAAGAATTGAAAGATATAAAATAGTATCTCAAAAGAAAAAAGAAGAATCAGATGCTAGAGCAAATTCAAATGCACAAAGAATATTAATGATGACACCTGGACAACCAATATTAGTAGGTCATCATTCTGAAAAAAGGCATAGAAGATTAATAGAAAAAGCAAATAATGACATAAAAAAATCAATAGAATTGTCTGATAAAAGTCAATATTATGAAGATAAAGCAAGAAGTGCAGAAAATAATAATGCTATATATAATGATGATCCAAAGGCAATATCAAAATTGAAAGATAAATTAGAAAGACTAGAAAATGAAAGAAATAGTATAAAAGCAAGAGAACATTCGAAATGGGAACTTACAAGCATAGGAGCAAATATACGAGAAACTAAATTACGAATTAAAAGACTTGAAGAACAGGAACAACTTGTGTTTCCAGATATAGAATTTAAAGGTGGAAAAGCAATTCATAATAAGGAAATAAATAGAATACAAATAATTTTTGATGACATACCAAATGAAAATATTAGAAGTGAATTAAAACATAATGGATTCCATTGGTCTAGATATGAAGGTGCATGGCAAAGACAATTTAATCAAAGAACAATTTATGTGACTAAATCTTTGATTAAAGATGTATTAAATAACGAAAAAGAAAGTGAGGATGCAGAGGAGTTTGAGTGATTTTATAGAGGTAAAACTATACTAAAAAAATATAAAAATGGCACAAAATCAATCCTCGTGCGAGAAAAATTAGGAGGTAGTCAATGAAAGTAATTGTTGCTAATAAAGATGATTATATAAAATTTAATGCAATGCTATTAGATAAAATGAAAACATTTGAACTAACAGAAGATGCAACGGATTATATTATACATAGAGTTAAACTTGGAGATGAAACACAAGATGTATCATTGATGGATTCGTGTATTAATAATCTTTTAGAGGAACAATATGAAAAAAGAGAATATATCAAAATTGAAGAAATACAAGTAATTAATAATTTAATATCAAAATTAAATGAAAATGAATGCCGTATTTTAAATGCTTATGCTGAAATAAAAAGATATAGTATAAAAAATCTAAATAAAATAACAGAATTAATAACTAATATAAACGATTATCAGATAATAGAAAAATATAATTTACATGAGTTAGGAAAATTAATAGCACAGAAAGTACCTGGATATAAGATGGATATTAATGTAATTCCATTTATGGATTTTTCAAAATTGGCAGAAAATTATTTATTTGATGCAAATATAAAAGAAAATTTTTGCTCTTATGGACTTTTGGTAAATACACGAGAAATGTTAGACAATGAATTAATTCAACCTAAAATTGAAAAGGACATAATATTAAAAGTAGAAGTAGTAAACAAGAAAGAATTTGAAGAGAAATATATGTATGGGAAAGTTACAATATATTTGCCAACAACAAAAGAAAGACTGGAAGAAAAGTTTAGGCTTATAAATTTGGATTATAATAAATTGACAATACAAGATACTCATGTCACTAAATGTGAAATCGTTAATTTTACTGATGAGATACTATCGGACAGATTTAATAAGGTAATGAAATATGAAATAGATAAATTTTTCAGAAATTCATATTTAACACCTTTTCAAGAAATAGAATTGCTATGTAAAGAAGTAAGAAAATTTGATAATATTAGAATGCAGAAATTTTTAGCACTATTAGAAGTTAAAGATTGAGAAATAAATTACATTCATGATTTAGTTGATTATGCAAGTAAAACTAATAGATATAATTTATTGCCTAATATAAATGATTTGTCAGATATGGGAAAATATCTAGTAAATGAAACAGGTCATTTTGATGATGTTAGTCTTTTAGAAAATTATATTGATTACTATAAATTAGCAAAAGATTATACACAAAAAGGTTGTACATACAATGGTGTATTTACTGAGTATGGGTATTTAATGGAAAAGGAAGATTTAGAAAAAAATCAGAAAAGAGAGGAGGAAGAAGAATTTGAATAAAACAATTTCAACTGATAAAGTAGCAGTAAAATCAGGTTATTATTTTGAAATATTTGATAAGGATAAAATTCCAAATACATTAGCAAAATATGATTATAGAGTAGAACTAGATAATGTTATTTATGATTTATATCATGGGACAAGTCTGGAAGATGAAAAAGTGATTGATAATATGTTTGGAAATAGAATGGGACATTCAATTGATGAACATACAATAAAAAGACCTAAATGTGCATTGATTGGAGAAGATGGCAATATTTTTAATCTTATGGGAATTGCATCAAGAACTTTAAAAAGAAATAATATGGAAGAACTAGCAAAGGAAATGTGCAATAAAATTACAACACAAGCAAAAAGTTATGATCAAGCATTATCGATTCTTGGAGAATATGTGGATATAACTAGCAATGAACATATAGAAGAAAACGAATATTAGAGCTATCTAGTTGATATCTTATAAAAAATTGTGTTTCACGCTAAAAGCCACGCTTTTAGGCAGTTACTGGGCGAGGGGACATCGCCCTGATCCTGCAAAATTGCCTAAGGGCAATTTTGATTCTCGCTGTGGGAGAAAGAGAGGTGGATTTTGAAAGAGCAAAAAGAAGAAGAAAAGTTAGTTCCTGTAATAGTAAGAATACCAAAGTATAAAAAGAATATGCTGGAAAAAATCCAAATACAGAACATGGTTTATTTGGTAGAATAAATGATTTTCCTGATATAGAAAATATGGAGAGTATAGAGCCAATTAACCAATATATAATAAAATTAGCAGACAAAAAAGTACCGATTTATCGTTGCACAATATCACTTGATAATATGATGCTATAAGGCTTGGATATGATACACAGGGAAAATGGAAAGCCTTATTTGAAAGTAAATTAGTAAGTTTTGCAAAAAAGATGAATGTAAAATATGAAGATTTGCAATATACAGGTGCAGTTCACTTGGAGGCAGGACATCCACATTTTCAAATAATGCTTTGGAGTAAACAACGAGATAAAATGAATTACTATATAAATTATGGTAGAATCAATAAAATGCGAGATGAATTCACAAATGCAATATTTAGAGAGGATCTAATAGAACTATATAAGGAAAAAGATCGGGCTAAAAAAGGGATAATAGAAAAAAATGTATTGCTACAAAAATTGAAAAAAGCAAATACAGATTCGAAGTTCATAAAAGAAATGGTACAATATGAAAAAGATTTTGCTAATACAGATGAAGAAGAAATAAAACTTATTGAAGAATTGAAACCAGATGTAGTGGTTACAGACTTAATGAGAAATCATGAATTTACAGGATTGGATATAATAAAAGATTATTCAGAAAAAGAAAAAAGTCCTAAATTTGTAGTAGTATCATTTTTGCCAGACTATGGATTATGTTGCATATATAAAAACATAACAAATTGTGTGCATAAATTTCCAGAAATTAATGGATCTGAACTTGCATATAAAATACTTTGTGCAAAAAGAATTATTTGGAAAGAGGAGCAAGATAGACTAATGCAGAGGAAAGAAAAACAAAGTAGTTTTTGGGAAAAGTTAAAAAAAGTATTATTTGAATAAATGTAAGGGTAAGTAAAGAATGCATATATGAAAATTATACGATTCTTTACTTATTATTTATTTGTGTCTTTTTTGGTAGTTAGGTGTTATAATATCAATGTAAATGAGAAATCATTGTAGTGTTAATCAAAGTAAAAAATAATGCATAATGTGATAAAATAAAAAAATTACAATAATTTGAAACTTTTTTTATTTTCATTTGTTTGTATATATGAAAGCAGGGTAAGATATGGAAAAAGATTTAGATATAAAATTATATAATGAATATTTAAACGGAGAAAAAGATGCTTTTGAATTGCTCTATAACAAGTATAAGGACAAAGTACAATATTTTGTTTATAACATAGTAAGAGACTATCAAAAAGCCGAAGATATTACTCAAGATGTATTTATTTATATTATGCAAAATAAGATTAAAGATGGTTATAGTTTTAAATATTACATATATTTAGTTGCTAAAAGTAGAGCATATAATTTAATAAATATGGAAAAAAGAAGAACTGAAATAAATGAAAAATATATTTTTAATGAAACTATGAAAATAGAACAAGATGTAGCAGATGTTATAACAAAGAATGAAAAAAGACAAGCAATAATTACTGCAATAGATATGTTAGATGATAGATACAAAAATGCAATGTATTTAGTCAAAATCGAAGAATTAACATATGAAGAAACAGCACAAATACTTGGTGAGTCAATTCAAAATGTAAAAAATCTTATCCATAGAGGAAAAAAAGAAATACGAAAAATTTTAATAAGGAAAGGATTTGATGAAATGAATAAGGTTTCAAAAGTAATTATAATAATGTTATGT
>OIZW01000570.1_pt1 | contig 31790 bp, 39 predicted proteins | sample 1588581 | NCBI WGS metagenome assembly OIZW01 (sample SAMN03283266) | human gut metagenome | biome: human-associated habitat; material: feces | host: Homo sapiens | place: USA | collected 2013 | reverse complement strand
TTGAATAATAATAGGAATATATATTATACTATTATTCCTGATAAAAATTACTTTGTTAATAAAGGTAATTTAAAACTTGATTATAATAAATTACAAGATATGATGAAAAATAATTTATCAAATATTAATTATATAAATATATTTGATAAATTAACTCTTGATAATTATTATAAGACTGATACTCATTGGAAAGAGGAAGATTTATTTAATGTTGCAAATACTATTGCTAATCAAATGAATTTTGATATAACTAATAATAATGTTGTAAATACTATTACTACTTTTAATGGTAGTTATGCTGGTAGATTATCAGTAACTAAAGATATTGATACTATAAAAACAATATCTAATACCTCTACTCTTAATAGTAGTGTGTATAATTATGAAACTAAAAAATATACAGATATTTATGACTATACTAAAATAAATTCTCTAGATAAGTATGACATCTATCTATCAGGAGCAGTACCTATAATAGATATAATTAATAATAATACCAGCAGTGATAAAGAATTAATAGTCTTTCGTGATTCTTACGGTAGTAGTTTAATTCCTTTATTAATAGAGGGTTATAAGAAGATAACTGTTATTGATATTAGATATATTTCTTCAAAAATATTAAATAAGTATATAGACTTTAATGATCAAGATGTTCTATTTATGTATAGTATTTTAACTATAAATAATAGTTTCAGTATTAGATAAAATAAAAATAACTATTTATAAACTAACTAGCTATTGGGCTTAAGTTTAATAATAGTTATTTTTTTATTAATTCTCTTTTTTAGTCTTAACATCCATAACAATAGGAAGAATAATAGGTACTCTACCAGTCTTATCAGAAAGAAATGGGATTAAACCATTAATTATTTCACTCTTCATATCATTATAATTAAAGTACTTACTCTTTAAACACTTATTAATAATACCTTGTGATATAGACTGAATATCTCTAATTAAATCTTCATTTTCATTAACAAGAATATACCCTCTAGTGGTAACTGCAGGAGTACTAAGTAGAACCTTATTCTCAGTATCAATATTAGCAATAATAACTAAGATACCATTATTACTCATAAGAATTCTATCTTTAATAACAGCACTACCAACTTCACCAATTCTAGAGCCATCTACATATACTTCACCAGCTTGTACCTTACCTCCAGGAGTTACAACACCCTTACGAAGATTAAGTACATCACCATTTTCTAGTACGAAAGTATTATTTTTATTAACTCCGCACATAACACCTAAGTCAGCATGTGTCTTAAGCATTCTAAATTCACCGTGATAAGGAACAAAATATCTAGGTTTAAATAATCTAATCATAAGTTTAAGTTCTTCTTGATTAGCATGCCCTGAAGAGTGAATCTCACTCATAGCATTAGTAAATACTTTAACTCCTTTTTTATAAAGTTTGTTAATCGTTTTAGATACAGATGCTCCATTACCTGGAATAGGAGATGAAGAAAATATAACTACATCATCAGGCATAAGAGTAATTTGTCTATGTGTTCCTGAAGCAATTCTTGATAAAGCCGCTAGTGGCTCACCCTGGCTACCAGTACATAATAGACACACTTCATTAGGCTTCATATGATTAGCCTCTTCAGCAGTAATAACAATATCCTTATCCTTAAAGTAACCACATTTCAAAGCTACATCAACCATATTTTCCATACTTCTACCAAATAGAGCAACTTTTCTTTTATTCTTTTTACAAGTTTCCATAATATGCTTAATTCTATAAACATTTGAGGCAAAAGTAGCTAAAATAATTCTACTATCTTTACAAGAAGAGAATATTTCACCTAAATTCTCATCAACTACCGATTCACTAAGTGATACTCCAGGTACTAGTGCATTAGTAGAATCACTCATAAGTACACTAACCCCTTTTTCACCAATCTTAGCCATCTTATGTAAATTAGACATAGGACCAATCGGAGTCATATCAAATTTAAAGTCTCCCGTCATAACAATAGTACCATCAGGAGTATGAATAACTACTCCATGAGAGTCTGGTATCGAGTGTGTTGTTCTAAAAAATTCAATATTAAAATATTTAGTTTTAATAACAGTATTTTCATCATAAACAAATAAATTTTTATATATAATATTTCTTTCTTCTAATTTTTTATCAATAAGTTCTTTAGCGTTACTAGGGGCATATATTTTAGGAATATCCACAGTTTGTAAAAGAAATGGAATACTACCAATATGATCTTCATGTCCATGAGTAATAACTAAAGCTTTAATTTTATTTTCATTTTCTTTTAAAAAGGTATAGTCGGGAATAACGTAGTCAATTCCAAGAAGCTCATCATCGGGAAACATTACACCAGAATCTACGATAATAATCTCAGAATTATGCATAACTACATACATATTCTTACCAACTTCCCCAAGTCCTCCAAGAGGAATAATTTTTGTATTCATTAAATTCTCCTTTCATAATTTTTTCTTCGTTAAATAAAATAAAACTAAATAAAATAAAAAATTTTAAAGAATAACCACTGCATAAAATTATACTACATAATTATAAAAAATGCAAATGGTAATTTTATGGTTAGTTCGAGCCTGTAGTCTCTCACTATTTTTGAAGCCTGTAGTCTTCAAAAAGAAATTAATAGCCTCAGGTCTATTAATTTAATAATTTATATATATAAATCATTGACAATGTAATGAAATAAAAATATAATTAAAATGAAAGTGAAATATTTGAATGTAGGTAAGTGTAAATATATTAACTTAGGAGTTTAATAATGAATTATAAAATATTTAGTAATAGTATGAAGAAAACAAAATACCACCTGAAACATATAAAAAAATTTATAAAATTATTATTGAAAATTATGCTATTAGAGAAAAACTTAGTAAAGATGAACTTAAAAAGTTAATACAATAACTGCATATAATAATTGGACTAATATGATTTTTACTACAAAAGATTACTTTATGGCAGTATTTTATGAGAATAAAAAAATTATTGGATTTATATCATTTATGTATGATAAAAGAGGGTTATGTTTATCAGAAGTTCAAATCAAAAAAGAGTATCAATCAACAAACAATAATCTTAAGAAAATGATAAAAGTAGTGTTAGACAATTGCAATAAGGAAAAAAGTAAAAATGTCTATTTAACAATAAATCCAAGAAATGAAAAATCAAAAAATGCATTAACACACATTGGTTTTTATAATACTGAAGGAAAGAACTATAAAATATCATACAACGATTTAGAAAAACGGGTAACTATGAATAATGTAAAATATTAAGAGGTAAAAAGAAAAATATGAGTAAAATTTATGAAAAATATCGTGATTTAATTACAAATCCATTTGATATAAAATATAAAAACATAGAAATTAAAAAAATTATAAGTTATCCACCGGCAGGAAATGATGTGGTTGAATGCTTATGCAAAATTGGCAAAGATTCAAGAAATGTTTTTATAAAAATCGAAAGAAGCAAAGTGTGCGATTTTGCTACTGAAATAAAAAATTTAAATTATCTAAAAAATAATAGTTATTATTCAAAAATACCAAACATATATGAAAGTGGCATTTATAATAATAAACAATATATAGTATTATCAAAGATAGAAGGAGAAAGACTATCAGATATACTAATCAAGAATGATAATTTAAGAAAGGAATTATTATATAAATATGGTCAAGAATTAGCAATAATTCATAGAATTCCAATTAGTAATCAGAAGATAGCTAAACAGAGAACAATAAATAGTTACCCGAATAAAACAATGTATACAACATTATCAAAAGAAAACAATATAAAAGAATATATAAAGTTTCTTGAAGATAATGACTTTAAAAAAGAATTAACGACATTTATTCATGGGGATTTTCACTACGCAAATGTTTTATGGTTAAATAATGATATTAATGGTGTAATAGATTGGGAGTATAGTGGCATAGGACTACGAGAGCAAGATATAGCATGGGCTTGCACTCTAAGACCAGGACAAAAGTTTATGGATATCATGGAGGATATCCAAACATTTCTAAAGGGTTATTCTGAAAAAGAAAAGTTTGATATAGAAAAATTAAGGTGGTGCTTAATTAATAGTTATTGTCATTTTTATTTGATGAATGAGAATAATGAAGATTATAAAAATAAGCTACTAATTTTATTAAGAAATTGTATGGAAGAAAAAATATAAGGAGAAAAAAATATGGAAAGAATATATAATAAATTAGTTAGAGATAATATTCCTAATATAATAAAGGAAAAAGGTGAAGAACCTATTACTAGAATATTATCAGATGAAGAGTATAAGAAAGAATTAGAAAAGAAATTAAATGAAGAATATCAAGAAATTTTAGAGGCAAATGGTAGTGAAAGAGTAGAAGAACTGGCGGATATGCTTGAAGTAATAAAAGCACTAGGAGAATTAGAATATACCACTCTAGAAGAAATAATAAATATAGCTAATACTAAAAGTATTAAAAGAGGAGCATTTAAAGATAAAATATTCCTAGAAAAAGTAATCAAAGCAAAATAATAAAAAAACACTTGTATTTACTTATAAAACTATGTTATAATATAGGTGTCTTGAGAAAGAGTGGCATAAAAATCCACTCTTTTATATATATTTGATGGAGGAAATATGCATATTGAAGATGAAATAAGAAACCTACTTGAAAAAGAAGTAGAAAAAAAAGATGTAAGAATAGATAGCATTAAACTAGAGAAAGAAGATAATAATCTATTCTTAAGAATAGTAATCGACAGTGATGAAATAATAGATGTTGATAAATGTGTAGAAGTAACAAATATTATTAATCCATTACTAGATGAAAAAGATTTAATTAAGGAGTCATACATTTTAGATGTATCCACTAAAGAGAAGGGAAGATAGAAATGAATAGTAAACAAATGAAAGAGTTTATGAAAGCTCTAGAGTCTATTGTGGAAGAAAAGAAAGTAGACAAAAATATAGTTATTGAATCTATGGAACAAGCAATGGCAGCAGCTTATAAAAAAGAAACTGGTATGCCTAATGTAACTGCTAAAGTAGATCCAGTAACTGGAGATATTAGATTATATTCTAATAGAACTGTAGTAGAAGAAGTAACTAATGAAGAAACAGAAATATCATTAGAGGATGCTCAAAAATTAGTAGAGGGTATCGAACTAGGCGAAGTAATTATAGGTAATGAACTTCAAATACCTACAAACTTTGGTAGAGTAGCCGCAGGTACAGCAAAACAAATAGTAGTTCAAAGAATTAAAGAAGCAGAAAAGCAAAGTATTTCCGAAGAGTTCCAAGATAAAGAAGGAGAACTAATGGTTGGAACATTATCTCGTGAAGATCAAAATAATTACTTTGTTGATTTAGGAAGATGTAGTGGTATCTTACCAAAAGATCAAATAATACCAGGTGAAAAATTAGAGATGGGTTCTTCAGTAAAGGTTTATGTATCTAAACTAGAGATAGGACCTAAAGGACCATTTATAATGTTATCAAGAAGTCATTATGGTTTTGTTAAAAGATTATTAGAAATTGAAATACCAGAATTATCTGATGGTACAATTATGTTATACTCAGTAGCTAGAGATGCCGGAAGTAGAAGCAAGATAGCAGTTTATACTGAATATACAAATGTTGATCCAATAGGAGCGGTAATTGGTGAAAAAGGAAGAAGAATAGCCAGTGTATTAAAAGAACTTAGTGGTGAAAAAATAGATGTAATCTTATATGATAAAGATCCTGTTAAGTTTATAGCAAATGCTTTAAGCCCTGCAAAAGATGTTAAAGTATCAATTAAAGATGAAACTAAGAAAGAAGCCTTAGCCCTAGTAAATGATAAGAACTTATCATTAGCTATTGGTAAAAAAGGACAAAACGTTAAATTAGCTTCTCGTCTTACTCATTATAAGATTGAAGTTAAACCAGAAGAACAAGAAAATACTGAAACTACTGAAGAGACTTCAGCAGAAGAATAAGGTGATCATATGAAGAAGATTCCCCTTAGAAGATGTATAGTAACAAGAGAGCAGTTACCTAAGCAAGAATTACTTCGTATCGTTAGAGATAAAGAAGGAAAAGTAAGCGTAGATCAAACAGGAAAATTAGGAGGAAGAGGAGCATATATTAAAAAGGATATAGAAGTATTAAATATTGCTAAAAGCAAAAATATATTATCTCGTGCCCTTGAAGTAAATATTCCTGAAGAAGTATATCAAGAAATAGAAAATATAATAAAAAATCACTAGGAGGTGATACATATGATGAGTGTATCTGAATATGCATTAGATGTAGATAAAAGTGTTAGTGAAATACTTAATCTATGTAAAAAATTAGAGTTATCTATAAGTAATGAAAATGATATGTTATCTGATGATGATATCATTATGTTAGATAATGAATTGGCTTCACTTGAAAACGAAGAAGAAGATGAAGTACCAGAAGAGTCAGAAGAGGATGAAGACCTTGAAGAAGATTATGAAGAAGAACTAGATGATATAATTGAAGAAAAGAATGCTAGTAAAAAGAAAAAACAAAATAAAGTAGAAACTTCATCTAAAAATGACTATCGTGAAAAAAGAAAAGAAATGTATAAACATAAAGAAAAACTTCAGTCAAATGTTACTGAAGATGATGAAAATATTGTTTTATACAAAGACGGTATGACTGTATCAGAACTAGCTTCAGCACTGGGAGTATCAGCTACTGAAATAATAAAGAAATTAATGTCACTAGGTATGATGATGAATATTAATGCTTCATTAGATTTTGATACTGCCGAAATTCTAGTAGGAGATTATAGCAAAGAACTAAAGAAAGAAAGTACTAGAGATGAGATAAATTTTGAAGAGTTAGAAATAGTAGATAGAGAAGAAGACTTACAAGAAAGACCACCAGTAGTAACAATAATGGGTCATGTTGACCACGGTAAAACTACACTACTTGATACTATTAGAAAGACAAATGTTGCTTCTGGAGAAGCTGGTGGAATAACACAAGCAATAGGAGCTTATCAAATAGAATATAACGGTAAAAAAATAACCTTTATTGATACTCCAGGACATGCCGCTTTTACTGAAATGCGTGCCAGAGGAGCATCTATTACTGATATCGTTATCATTATAGTAGCGGCAGATGATGGTGTAATGCCTCAAACAAAAGAAGCAATAGACCATGCTAAAGCAGCAGGGGTTCCAATTATTGTAGCGGTTAATAAAATAGATAAACCAACTGCTAATGTGGAAAGAGTATTAACTGAAATGTCTGCAAATGGTATTCAGCCTGAAGCTTGGGGTGGAGATACTATGTTTGTAAATATCTCTGCAGTAACAGGCGAAGGAATAGATGACTTACTAGATAGAATACTATTACTTAGTGAAATGGCTGAATTAAAAGCCAATCCAAATCGTTATGCTATCGGAACAGTTATTGAATCAAAAATAGATAAAAACTCAGGAGTAATAACAAATATATTAATTCAAAATGGTACCCTAAGACTAGGAGATCCAATCGTAATAGGAACATCAGCAGGTAAAGTTAGAACGTTAACTAATGATAGAGGCGAGTCACTAGTAGAGGCTCTTCCATCAATGCCTGTATCAATAACTGGTCTATCTGAAAGCCCATCGGCAGGAGATAAATTTATGGCTTTTGAAAGTGAAAAGAAAGCTAAAAAAGTTGCAGAGCAAAGAAAAGAAATCGAAAAAGAAAAAAGAAATAAACCTAAAGGAGCAATATCTTTAAACGATTTATTTAGCAGAAAAGAAGCTGGCGAAAAAGAAATCAACATTATCTTAAAAGCAGATGTTAAGGGTAGCGAAGAAGCTGTAAAAAATTCACTATTAAAGTTAGATGTTGAAGGCATGAAAATAAATGTTATCAGAAGTGGTATTGGTGCCATATCAGAAAGTGATGTTGTATTAGCGGAAGCATCAAATGCTATCATCATAGGCTTTAATATTAGGCCAGATCACAAGATAACTGAAATAGCTAAAGATAAAGGAATTGATATTAGATTATACGATATTATCTACAAAGTAGTCGAAGAAATGGAAGCAGCTCTTAAAGGAAAACTAGAGCCAGAATATGAAGAAAAAGTACTAGGAGAAGCCGAAGTTAGAAAACTATTTAAATTCTCTAAAGTAGGTACTATTGCCGGTTCTTATGTAACATCAGGAGTAATAAAAAGAGGAGCCAAAGCCAGAGTAATAAGAGATGGCGTTGTTGTAATAGATAGTACTATAGGTAGTTTAGCAAGAGAAAAAGATCAAGCTAAAGAAGTAAAACAAGGACTAGAGTGTGGAATAACTATTGAAAACTTTAATGATATTAAAGAAAAAGATATAATTGAAGCATATGAACTAGTGGAAATAAAAAGATAGGTGAATGTTAAAATGAAAGAAAACCCCAACACACTTTATAGAAAAAACTTTAATCAAACAAGATGTAATACTACAACAAGAAAAAGAATAAGTGAAGTTGAAAGTAGAATAGCAGAGTGGGATAAGCATCATGCAGGAATTGCACAATCAAACTTTGCTAAATATGGAACAGGAAAATTAGCTCCGGAGGGTACAGTAGCAAGATTATCTGGAGTTCCTTATCCTAAATTAAAAAATATAAGTTCTGGAGATATTAAAAGCTTTTATTATGGTTATTATGATAGAGGAAATACCAATATTAGAATACTAATAGAGACAGGTAGCACAAGCATCCCATTACTTACAGACAACATAACAAAAGTATATCAAGAAATAAACAAAACATTCGGACTAAAGAGAAAAGAAATGCCTTATGAAGAATTAGATAAAGAAACCAAATACAATGAGATATTAAGAGTAATAGGTTTTAATGATGGTAAAAATTCAGAAATAGCTTTTGATAGTTTAAATGAAGTGATAAGAAATTGTATTCCATATAGAGAGGGATATGAACTAGGAAAATATCTTAGAGAAGATATAGACTATCAAAATATGACTTCAAAAGGCATGAGGAGGTAAATTATGGGAGATTATGAACGTACTGCCAGTGAAAGAAGAGGATCAAAAAGGCTATATACAGCAAAAGAAAATGCAGCGATAAGATCGTCAAAAGTTATGTCTACATTAAGTGATGATGCAGCATCAAGAACTAAAGAAAGAATAGAAGCCTATGGCAATAGTGCTCTATATAGAAATATAGGCTCTGATGATAGGATAAATGGTAAAGTATACAATAACACTGGAAATAATGATTCTGAAATAAAATCATACGCTGCGGGTTACTACATAAATGGTGAAAAAAGAGTACTAGCAAAATTAGATAAATTAACAAAAGAAGAATCTATAGCATTAGGAGAATATGAATATAGCATCTTAGGAATACCAGTAGATAATTTAAATTTATTAAAAAAGAATAATGATTATATGACAGGATATATGGCTGCTATGCTAACAAATAGCAATAAAAAACATAGATAGGAGATTAATATGGAAAAAATAAGTAAACACGTTGGTTATATAACTAAAGATGAATGCTTTAAAAAAAGACTAGAAAGTGTGGCAAAACGTAGACTATCAGGGCCTGAAAAGACCTTTGCATCCATGATAAATACTGCAGGAAGAAAAGCCTATTTTGATGAATACTTTTATGGTATACCATTAGAAGATCAAGGATTACCTCAAATTGAGGGAATTTCAGATATAAAAGCAACCAAAACTTTCCAAGAAGGATATCAAAGAGGAGCCTTTCTTGTAAGCGTAGGAAATGTACCAGAAGAATATCAAAATATAAATAATAGTAATAAACACAGATAGGAATGATATTATGAGTATAAAATTAGATAGATTAAATCATATTCTAACAGAAGAAATATCTAAAGTAATAAGTGAAGAAGTAAAAGATACTGATGTACAATTTGTTACCATAACAGCAGTAGATATTTCTAGTGATTTATCATATGCTAAAGTATATTTTACCAATTTAATAGATAAAGATAGAGAAAAAGTAACTAAAGCATTAAATAATGCTAGTTCCTTTATTCGTGGTAAATTATTTGGTAGAGTAGAAATAAGAAAGATGCCAGAATTAACATTCGTATATGATGAGTCAATTGAATATGGAAATAAAATTGAAAAGATAATTGAAGAAATAAAGGAAGATGGTGAGTAATGAACAATATTATTAGCGAAATTAAAGTAAGCAATAATATTGTTTTACTTTGTCATAATAATCCTGATGGTGATGCTGTAGGTAGTACTATAGCCATGTATATACTATTAAAAAGATTAGGTAAAGAAGTAGATATCGTCCTAGATACTCTGCCTAAAAGATTTAACTTTCTAAAAGAGTATCAAGATATCAAGAAAGAAAGTACTAAGAAATATGATACAGCAGTTATACTAGATACTGGAAATATTGACAGAGTAAATAGTGCCTATTTACTTGATACTGTGTCAAAGAAACTAGTAATTGACCACCATATGACAAATACTATGTATGGAGATGTAAACCTAGTAGAGGACTATCCTGCTTGCTGCGAGATAATATATAATTTAATAAAAGAAATGAATGTTAGTATTGATGAAGATTTGGCTCTTCCTCTAGCAGTGGGATTACTAACAGATACTGGCGGTTTTGCCCACCAGAATGTTCTTCCTAGTACTTTTACTATGGCCGCCGAACTATCTTCACTAGTAGATCTTTCAGACATATATAAGAAAGTACTAAGAACCATTACCATAAACCAGTTTAATATCAAGAAGAAAGCCCTAGATAATCTAGAACTATATAATAATAATGCCCTAGCAGTTTCTTTCATAACTTCCGAAGATATGGAAAAGTATAATGTTGATGAAGACGAATGTGGTATCCTCGTAGGTATTTCTCTTGAAATAGATACCGTTGAAGTATCAATATTCTTAAGAAAATACCCTAATCAAACTAGAGTATCTCTTCGTAGTGGTCATATTGATGTCAGTAGGATAGCCTCTATCTTTGGAGGAGGAGGCCACGTAAATGCCGCTGGTATAACAACTGCTATGCCTTATAAAGAACTAAAAGAAAAGTTAATAATAGAAGTAGGTAAGAGTATAAATGAATGGAATAATTGTTATAAATAAGCCTAAAGACTATACCAGTAGAGATATAGTAAACATAGTATCAAAAAAATTAAATACCAAAAAAGTTGGTCATACAGGAACATTAGACCCACTAGCCACAGGGGTACTAGTACTTCCCATAGGTAGAGCTCTTAAAGTATCTGAACTTCTAACTAGTAATACCAAAGAGTACATTGCAGAAGTAATACTAGGCTATGAAACAGATATGTTAGATATAACTGGAACAGAAATCAAAAGAAATATACCCAGTGTAACTAAAGAAGAACTACTAAAAGTGCTAAAAAGTTACATAGGTAAATATAACCAAGAAGTACCTCTTTATTCAGCAGTCAAAGTAGGAGGGAGAAAACTATATGAGTATGCCCGCAGTGGCACTCCAGTAACTCCTCCAAGTAAAGAAGTAGAGGTATACTCTCTAGAATTAATAAGTGACTTAAAACATATAAATGGTGCAGTAGAGTTTACTATTAGATGTGAAGTAAGTAAAGGAACATATATAAGAAGTTTAATTAGAGATATAGCCTATAGTTTAAATACCTATGGTACTATGAAAAATCTAATAAGAACAAGACAGGGAATATTTACTCTAAAAGATGCTTATACTCTAAAAGATATTGAAGAGAATAACTATAAATTACTTAGTATCAAAGAGTGTCTACCCAATATAAAAACTACTGTGATAGAGGAACCACTACTTACTAAAGTAAAAAATGGAATGGTACTAGATAAGTTTTTTAAAGAGAATATGTCCCTATTACTAGATAAAGAAGGAAAGGAAATAGCTATCTACATAGCGAGTGGAGATAATAAAGTAAAACCATATAAAATGATTGAGGTGTAGTATGAGTAGAATAAAAGTAATGAGTGAACTACTATCCAATAAAATAGCAGCAGGAGAAGTAGTAGAAAAAGTAGTATCAATAGTTAAGGAACTAGTGGAAAATTCTGTTGATGCCAAAAGTACTGAAATAAAAATAGACCTAAAAGAAGCCGGCCTAAGAGAAATAGTGGTTACTGATAATGGTATAGGTATGGATAAAGATGATGCTGTTTTAGCCTTTCAAAGACATGCCACTAGTAAACTATATACTGATGATGATCTATTTAACATAAACTCTCTAGGTTTCCGTGGTGAGGCCTTACCATCAATTGCTGCAGTATCCGAAGTTCTACTAAAAACATCACAAGGCGAAGTAGGAACAATTGTCCACATCAAAGGTGGAAAAATACTTGAAAATAAAAATGGTGATGCCAGAAAAGGAACACAAATAACAGTTACCAATATGTTCTATAATACCCCTGCCAGATTAAAACATCTATCCAGTCCATATGCTGAACTAGCGGGAGTTACTGAATATGTAAATAAAATGGCTCTATCATATCCAAGTATTAAGTTTAGATTAACTAATGACGAAAAAGAACTATTAAATACCGATGGGTCTGGTAATTTACTTAAAGTAATAAAATCAATATATGGTTTAGAAATAACTAAAAAGATGCTTGCGATAAATGGTTCTAATGACGACTACGATGTATCAGGTTACATTTCCTTACCTGAAGTAAATAGAGCCTCAAGAAATCATATGACTGTCCTAGTAAATGGAAGAGTAATAAGAAATCAAGTACTAAATAAAGTAATAAATGATTCTTATTCATCCTTCAAAGAAGATACTAGATATCCAATCGTAGTAATTAAAATAGATACTGATCCATCCCTAATTGATGTAAATATTCATCCTTCTAAACAAGATATCAAGTTTAGTAATTTTGAAGATTTAAAAACACTTATATCAACATTAATTGTGGATACAATAAAAACAAAATTATTAATACCAAAGATAGAAGTAAAAGAAGAACCACAATTAAAGTATGAAAATCTAGCATTAAATTTAGATCGAAATATCATAAATGAACCAAGTGAAGTAAATCCTGATAAAGAAAGATTAACTAATTTAATTAACTTTAACTATGAACAAAATAATGAATATGATACTGAAGAGGAAGAAGAATATATTGAAGAAAGACCTAAAGATACACTTCCTGAATTATATCCTATTGGACTAGCCTTAGGTACATATATAGTATGTGAAAATGAAAAAGGAATCTATCTAATAGACCAGCATGCTGCTGAAGAAAGAATTAATTATGAGAGAAATTCTTATTTACTTGCCCATCCCAGTGGTAATACCATAACGCCTCTTATACCTATCATAATTGAACTACCTAATAATGAATTTATAAAAGTAAAAGAAAATATTGATATTTTAGATAGTTTAAATATCAAAGTAGAAGAGTTCGGTAGTAATTCATATCGTATTCTATCACATCCTACTTGGTTTACTAAAGGTAGAGAAAAAGAGATAATATCTAAAATATTTGAAGATATAACAAATAAAGGTAAAGATTTTAGTTTAGCTAAGTTTAATGATAATTTAGCTAAATTAGTAAGTTGTAAAATGAGTATTAAAGCTAATACTAGAATAACTAAAGAAGCCCAAGAAGAGATAATTAATAAACTTAGAAAGTGTAATAATCCATTTAATTGTCCTCATGGAAGACCTACTATAATACATTTTACTACTTATGAAATAGAAAGAATGTTTAAAAGAGTAGTATAAGTAAGAGCCTAGGTCTCTTACTTACATAAAAAGCCTAAGGTCTTTTTATGTTAATTTAGAGCCTATTATATAGTCTCTAAATTAAAAAATATTTATATTGTAAAGAAGGTAATATATATGAATATAGATTTTGATAGAATAGAAAAAATTTATGGTAGTAGTATAATTAATTCTATTGCCTTATTAAAAGATGATGTGATAGATAACATTAAGTATTTTATATCATTAGGTTTTGAAGATACTGAAGATATCTTTGAAAGACAAGTACTAATATTTATTTGTCCAAAAGAAGAATTTAGAGTAAAAATAAACAATTTAATAAAACAATTAGGAAATAACTATATAGAAGAAATAGAAAATGATATTTCACTATTAGATGAACTTTTATAATAATAAGCATGTTTAAAGCTATATATTAGCCTTAACATGTTTTTATTTATAACTCTAATACTAATGTTTGACATTAAAATAGTTTTATGCTAAAATACATGGCTGTAAAAAGCAAAAATTATATAGAGGTGATAGTTATGATTGAAGCTTATACATTAGAAAGTTTGTTAAAAAAATATGGTATAGATACTACAAAAGTTATTAATAAAAATAATAACATACTAGAATATGGTGAATATCAAGATATAGATAAAACTCTAAATTATTTGGTAAAAGAATTACACATTAGTGCTAGAAATATAGAAAAATGTCCTAGTATTATGTATATGGCTGTTAATAATATCAAAGAAAACTATGAATTTTTAATAACTACAAAAATAAATACAAGTAACATAGAAACAACATTGCATATACTAAACACTAATCCCAAGAATTTAAAAGAAACATATAATTATGTATTAAATAACTATGGTATAGAATATATAAATAGAACAACATCAATACTACGTACTTCTATTGACAGAATAAAGCAATTAGAAGAAATATTTAACGATAAGTCATTAGTAATATCAGCAGCCATATCAAGAAATGATATGGATGAAATAAAAAAGATAATTAAAGTATGCAATAAAAATAATATACCAATAACTGGCAGTGTATTTCATAAAACATCAGAAGAGATAGAAAAAATAATTAAAGTATGTAGAGCAAATAATATACTAATCACCAGTAGTGTATTTAAGAAAACATCTGAAGAAATAGAAAGAATAATTAAAGTATGCAGAGAAAATAATATACCAATAACTGGCAGTGTATTTCATAAAACATCAGAAGAGATAGAAAAAATAATTAAAGTATGTAGAGCAAATAATATACTAATCACCAGTAGTGTATTTAAGAAAACATCTGAAGAAATAGAAAGAATAATTAAAGTATGCAGAGAAAATAATATACCAATAACTGGCAGTGTATTTCAGAAAACATCAGAAGATATAGAAAAAATAATTAAAGTATGTAGAGTAAATAATATACCAATCACCGGTAGTGTATTTTTAAAGACAGTCGAAGATATAGAAAAGATAATTAAAGTATGTAGAGAGAATAATATACCAATCACCGGTAGCGTATTTTTTAAGACATCAGAAGATATAGAAAAAATAATTAAAGTATGCAGAGAAAATAATATACCAATAACTGGCAGTGTATTTTTAAAAACATCAGAAGATATAGAAAAGATAATTAAAATATGTATAGAAAATAATATAGCAATCACCGCTAGTGTATTTTTAAAGACATCAGAAGATATAGAAAAAATAATTAAAGTATGTAAAAAAAATAATATACCAGTAACTGGAAATGTATTTAAGAAAACAGCTGAAGAGATAGAAAAGATAATTAAAGTATGTAGAGAGAGTAATATACCAATCACCGGTAGTGTATTTCAGAAAACAGCTGAAGAGATAGAAAAGATAATTAAAGTATGTAGAGAGAATAATATACCGATCACCGGTAGTGTATTTCAGAAAACAGCTGAAGATATAGAAAAAATAATTAAAGTATGTAAAGAAAATAATATACCAATCACCGGTAGTGTATTTCATAAAACATCTGAAGAGATAGAAAAGATAATTAAAGTATGTAGAGAGAATAATATACCGATCACCGGTAGTGTATTTCAGAAAACAGCTGAAGATATAGAAAAAATAATTAAAGTATGTAAAGAAAATAATATACCAATCACCGGTAGTGTATTTCATAAAACATCTGAAGATATAGAAAAAATAATTAAAGTGTGTATAGAAAATAATATAGCAATAACCGGCAGTGTGTTTATTAAAACATCAGAAGAGATAGAAAAATCAATTAATTATATAAAAGAAAATTATGGACAAGCATATTTAAAACCATTAATTATTAATAAAAATGTAGAACATTTAAAAAATGTATTACCATATTTAGAATCACTAGGAGTATTACCATATGTAGTTAAAAGTGCTTCAATATTAACTTTAACACTTGATGAAATAAAAGAAAGAAAAGACTTTGTTGAATCAAATAATGATACTTTGGTCTTACAGAATGGAAGATTTAACAGTGTTTTTGGTTTATCCAAAGCAAATTATAAAAAATTAACTAATAAAAGCAGTATAACTAAATAGTTTAATATTTGACACTAAGTTGTACATGTGTTAGAATATATGGCACTAAGGAGTGATACTATGTCTTATGAAACAGATGCAATGAGAGCCTTAAGTGCTTCATTAAGAAATACCGAGGGATTAAAATATGTTTTAAAAGAGTTTAATAGTAATATTAATGTACTTAAAGCACTTACTATAGAACTTGCTAAAGCTAATGAATTAAAGGAAATAGAATTAGGTATAAGAAGTAAAGAAGAGTATTCATATAAGACTAAGACAAGAATCAAATAATCTTGTCTTTTTATGTTATATATGATATATTAAATTTACAAAAAGGAGTAATCTATGAATAAAGTGATTGTTATAACGGGACCTACTGCGGTAGGCAAAACTAAATTAAGTATAGAACTAGCTAAAAGATATAATGGTGAAATAATAAATGCTGATGCTGTTCAAGTGTATAAAGGATTAGATATTGGAAGTGCCAAAGTAACTGAAGAAGAAAAAGAAGGTATTCCTCATCATCTATTTGATATCAAAGAAGTAGATGAAGAATATACAATTTATCATTATCAAAAAGATTGTCGTAAATTAATTAAAGAAGTCCAGGATAGAGGAAAAACTCCCATTTTAGTAGGAGGTACAGGTCTATATATAAAAGCAGCCCTTTACGACTATAAATTAACTGAAGAAAAAGAAACTAATACTTATGATAATCTAACAGATGAAGAATTATATAATAAATTATTAGAAGTAGATAAAGATATAGTAATAGATAAAAATAATCGTCGCAGATTAATAAGAGCCCTTAATTACCATAAAGAAAATAATAAATCTATTAATACCAATACTACTAATAAATTACTATATGATGCTATATTTATTGGCTTAACAACCGATAGAAGAATATTATATGATAAAATAAATAATAGAGTGGATATTATGATTAAAGATGGTTTACTTAATGAAGTAAAAGCCTTTTATGATAAGAATGTCAGAACTAAACCATTACTTAATGCCATTGGTTATAGAGAAATATATTCATACTTTGATGGCAATATATCTCTTGAAGAAGCCATAAATAAAATAAAACAAAACTCAAGACATTATGCTAAGAGACAATATACATTTTTTAATCATCAACTACCAATAGTATGGTTTGAAACAAATTATAATAATTTCAACAATACTGTTGAAGAAGTTATAGATTATATTGAAAATAATTAATTTAAAATAATTTTCAAATTAATATAAGTATGATATAATTAATTTAGCATAACAAGAGGAGTGTGCTTTAAATTAAAAAAGATTGGAGGTGCAGTATGTCAAAGTTTTGTTCAAATTGTGGTAACGAAGTAGCAGACGAGGCAGTAATATGTCCAAAATGTGGTGTATCTGTTAGTCAGAATACAGCAGTAAGTAATAACAACAATGGTACTTCAAATGGAATGGCAACCGCAGGTTTCATATTGTCGTTCTTTGTACCATTATTAGGTTTAATATTCTCAATACTAGGGCTTAAGAAAGTAAAAGAAACTAATAAAGGTAAAGGCTTATCAATCGCTGGTATAATTATTTCATCAATTGCATTGTTGATTACATTAATCTCTGTTATTATAGCTTCAGTTGCATATAATGAAGTAAAAGATGAATATAATTACAGTGATGGATATTATTACAACTACTACGATTAATAAAAAATTAGATGCTTAGTCATCTAATTTTATTCTTTTTCTATAAGAAACTTAGTTAAATTACTAGGTTCTTTTTCATTAACAATAATATCATAAATAAGATTAATAATGGGCATTTTAATTTTTTTATTTCTAAGAAGTTTCTTTATAGAGTGTAATGTATATAGACCTTCTATTGTAGTATTCTCTATATAATTATTAATTTTTTCTTTACTTTTACCTTCACCTATTAACTTGCCTAAAGTATAATTTCTACTTTTAGTACTAGTACAAGTAAGCAATATATCTCCAAATCCGGCAAATGATAAAATAGTTTTTTTATTGCCCCCTAATGCTTTAATCAGAGCCTTAATATCATGTAGAGATTCAGTAATAAACATAGTACTCGTAGATATTGGGTATCCCATACCATCAAGCATACCAGAAGCTATAGCAATAACATTTTTAATAGAACCACATATTTCAGTACCAATAATATCTCTAGTATGTCTTATCTTAACATAATCATTAGCCATTGCCTTAGTAATAATATTTTTAGTATAATTACTTCTTGAAGCTAAACTAAATCCGATAGGTACCATGTTGATAATATCTTCAGCAAAAGTACCACCAGATATAACGCCTATATTTAAAGTATCAATGTTATTTCTAATAATATCATATAAAAATAAACAAGAGTTCTGTTCTATACCTTTTGAAGCAATACAAATAACTTGATTACTTTTAAAGTATTTATTTAATTCCCTTGAAGTGCTACCAACAAACTTCGCAGGTATTGCCACTACTATAATATCAGTATTAAGAACTACTTCTTTCATATCGGTAGAAATAATAATATCACTAGGAATATTATAATTTATTTTATCACTCTTTCTATTCTTAAGTAACATATCTTTTTCATCTTCACTATTAGTCCACATCTTAATATTACATTTATTATTATAAAAAATACTAGCTAGAGCCATACCAAATGCTCCTGTACCTAAAATACTAATTTTCACTAATTATCATCTTCTTTCCTATTTCAATATCAAAATAATTACTTGGGGTTTCAAATACTTTTCTTACGTTCTTCTTTGGCAGTATTACTTTATTCTTACCTAAATCTTTATAATAATACAAAATATTATTATCTTTATCACACATAAAAACATCTATATTTTCTTTCATAAAAAAAGTATGAATACTATTACATCTATCAAATAAAAGAGCTTTATCAATATTCTTAGTAAACATAAATCCCTTTAGTCTACTAAAAAAAGATTTACATTCATATAATACTATTTCTTTATCATTATATAATAGTCTCATTCTATCACCATAATCTAATTATATAAATAACTAAGTAAAAAAGCAAGTCCTTGATAAAAAAATATATTTATGGTAATATATATCTGGAGGAAATAAAATGAATAGAAAAGGATTTACTTTAATAGAATTACTCGCAGTGATTGTTGTATTAGGACTAGTATTATTAATATCAGTACCAATAATTTCTGATGCTTATACCAAAAGTAAAATTAAGTCAGAAGAGGTATTTGTAGATAGACTTACTCAGGCAATTGATAGTTATGTTAAACTAAATAGCGATACAATAAGTTTTAATGAAAATGGTACTGGAACAAAAACAGAAAGAATTTTAGATAAAGAAGAAACTTATAATATTACTTATCAAATGGGAACTATAACTATAAATGATATTATAAATGATGGTATATTAACTCAAAAAGATTTTGTTAATGCCGGTAATAAAGATGTTGCATGTAAACCCGAAATTGCTGAAGTAGAAGTATACAAAGACAGTGATTTTGTATACTGTTATAAAATGAAAACAGATAGTTTAAATTGTCTTACTGATGCATATAAAGATAAAATTGGAGATTATACCATAAATACTTGTATATGGACGGAAAGTTAGTGATAATATGATGATAATAATTTTAAGTATAATATTCATAATAATAGACCAAGTATCTAAACTAATAGTTATAAATACTCTAAGTAAGACAAAATCAGTTGAAGTAATAAAATCATTTTTCTATTTAACATATACAAATAACAATGGAGCAGCTTTTAGTATACTAACAGGTAAAAGAGTGATTCTAATTATTGTAACCCTTATTGTTATAGGAATATTAATATATTATATAAGAAAAACAAAAGTAAAAGAAAATATAAATAAAATAGCCTTATCCCTTGTAATAGGAGGTTCTATAGGTAATCTAATCGATAGAATAATAAGAGGAGCAGTAGTAGACTTTCTAGATTTTAAAATATTTGGATATAATTATCCAATATTCAATCTAGCGGATACTTTCATAGTACTAGGAGTATTTCTCTTACTAATAAGCATGTTTAGAAAGGACAAAAATAATGATCGTAGACATAAATAATACCGGAAAAAGAATAGATAAATATCTTTGTGATAATACTGAATACACAAGAAGTAAAATACAAAAAATGATTGAAACGGGAAATATTTTAGTAAATGGAAATAAAGTAAAAGATAGTTATAAAGTAAAAGAAAATGACAATATAGAAATAACTGAGTTAATTGAAGAGACAGATATATTACCAGAAAATATACCATTAGATATCTATTACGAAGATGATGACTTAATCGTAGTAAATAAACCAAGTGGTATGGTAGTACATCCTGCTCCAGGTAACCGTGAAGGAACTCTTGTCAACGCTCTTTTATATCATACTAAAAATCTAAGTACTATTAATACTCTAATAAGACCAGGTATAGTTCATAGAATAGATGCTGATACTTCAGGATTGTTACTAGTGGCTAAGAATGATAGAGCACACAATATCCTCGCGGATGCTATTGCTAAGAAAGAAGTAGTAAGAGAGTATATAGCTCTTGTAGAGGGTATTATTAAGGAAGACACTGCTACTATTGATGCACCAATAGGAAGAGATGTTAATAATAGAAAGAAAATGTGTGTAACTAGTGAAAACTCCAAAGAGGCTATAACTCATTTTAGAGTGGTAGAAAGACTAAACAACGCTACTTTAATTAGATGTAAACTAGAAACAGGAAGAACTCATCAAATAAGAGTACATCTAAATTATATAGGTCATCCTATCGTAAATGATCCAGTGTATGGTAAGAAAAAATTAATAGATGAAAAATTCGGTCAAATGCTTCATGCTGAAAAGATAGGCTTTGTTCACCCAACTACCAAAGAATATATGGAATTTACTGCTCCAGTACCAGATAGATTTAAAGAAATATTAGAAGAGTTCAGATAAAAACTATCCAAAAAGTAAAAAAAGCTAGTTAAAATAATAGACAACAAATTGCATAAATGATAATAATGACATTATCAACCACTTACTAAAGAAAAATATATTTATTTGAGCATATTATACTTAGGTATATATGCTCGTTTTTTATTAGATAAAAAATGAAAAGATGAAATTATAAATAGCGAAAATGCAGTCGCTACAAATTTTAAAGGAGGCTAATTCGATACGTTTAAAAAAGGAAATGTAGTAATAAGTTTAAAATATGAGCACCTTATATTAAAATCCACTGAATAAAAATCTCTAAAAGTATTCATAATGAATATGAAAGGAGATTTTTTATTATGTCACGCCATAAAGTAGAAATTACTGGTGTGAATACTGCGAATATAAAAGTTTTAACAACTACTGAAACTATAGAATTATTTAAAAAGATGAAGGAAGGGGACCCATTTGCTAGAGATGACTTAATAAATGGTAATTTAAAACTAGTATTAAGTATCTTAAGAAAGTTTAATGGTAAAGTAGATAACCTAGATGATTTATTTCAAGTGGGGTGTCTAGGACTAGTAAAAGCCATTGACAATTTTGACACATCCTATGATGTAAAATTATCTACTTATGCCTGTCCTATGATTGAGGGAGAAATAAAAAGGTATTTAAGAGATAACAATAGTATTAGAATATCGCGCAGTATCAAAGATTTAGCCTATAAAACCTTAAAACTAAAAGAAGAACTAGCAGTAGGTAGTAAAGAACCAACAAATGCTGAAATAGCCAAAATACTTAATGTAACAGAATATGATATTCGCGAGGCCCTAGATTCCCTAAGAGATCCAGTAAGTATGTATGAGCCAATATATAATGATGGAGGCGATACCATATATTTATATGATCAAATAGCAAATAAAGAAGAAGAATATGGACTTGATAGTAGGCTTGCTCTAGAAAGAGCCATGAATAATCTCAAAGATAGAGAAGTAAACATTCTAAATGAGCGTTTTATCATTGGAAAAACCCAAATGGAAATAGCAGAAGAACTCGGAATATCACAGGCCCAAATATCAAGAATAGAAAAAAATGCCATAAATAATTTAAAAAAACATATAAAATAGTTACAAAACCATCTAATGTATGATACAATTAACTAGGAGGGTTATGTAATGATTAAAGAAATACTAAACAAGTTTAATATCGAAGGTGAACTAATAAATATTACTGAGAATCACTCAGGAAACATAAACAAGACCTTTGTAGCAACATTCAAAAGAAAAGATGGAAGTGAAAGAAAATATTTAATTCAAAAAATAAACACCACAGTTTTTGCAGAACCATATAAATTAATGAAAAATATTGAAGGTGTAACTGCCTATTTAAAAAGACAAATGATAAAAAATGGAGATACCACCCATCAAGTGCCTGAAGTAATAAAAACAAAAGATAATAAGTTACTATGCTATGTTAATGATGAAACAGGTACAAGGAAATATTATCGTATCTATGAGTTTATAGAAAATGCAGTATCATACGATCAATCGCAAGATAAAGAAATAGTTTATAATACAGGTAAAGCCTTTGGAAATTTTCAAAGATTACTAGGAAACTATCCAATGTCTAAGCTCGAGGAGACCATCAAAGATTTCCACGATACCAAGAAAAGATATGATAAATTAATGGATGATATTAAGATAGATTCTGAAGGTAGAGTAGCCGAAGTAGCAAATGAAATAGTATTTATTCTTATGCGTGAAGATATTTGCTCATTAATAATGGATGACTTAGGTACTGAAGAAATACCATATCGTGTAACACATAATGATACTAAAGTAAATAATGTCATGATGAATAAAGATACTGGTGATTTTTTAGCAGTAATAGATTTAGATACCGTTATGCCAGGTAGCATGTTATTTGACTATGGTGATGGAATAAGATCAACAGCTTGTACTGTTAAAGAAGATGAACATGACTTATCTAAAGTAAAAATGGATTTAGACTTATTTAAGGCTTATACTGATGGATACTTAAGTGAAATGTCTGAAAGTTTAACTTATGAAGAACTATCCTTAATGGCAGAGTCAGTAAGAATAATGACATTAGAACTAGCCATAAGATTCTTAAATGACTATATAAATGGTGATACTTATTTCAAAACAGACTATGATAAACAAAACTTATATCGTACAAGGGCCCAAATAGCCTTAGTAAAGGATATTGAATCAAAATTAGATTTAATGGATAGCTATATTAAAGAGAGTTATAGTGAAAAATATAATGGAAAATATGCAAGGGTACTAAAAAGATAGTACTCTTTTTATATAAATAAACATATATTTTTATAGGTGATATAATGCGATTATCAGAATTACAAACAAAAGAAATAATAAATATGTCTACAGGTAAAAGACTAGGTTTAATAATAGATGTAATTGTAGATAATACTGGTTTAATAAAGTCGTTGATACTTGAAGAAAAGAAAGGCAAAAGATTCTCTAGAGAAGAGTATGAACTTGATTGGAGTCAAATAGCCAAAATAGGAGATGACATAATTTTAGCTAAAGACAAAGTATAATAATTATGTTCACTAAAGAGCCTATATAAATATAGTCTCTTTAGTGTTTATTTGAGCCAAATTATTGTCTCAAATAAAAATATCAACCATATCAGTCTATAAAAGTCCTACCGCCATTTGATTAGTAATAAATAAATATAAAGAAAAGTATACTCAAAATACTTAAACTATGATACAATAAATATAGAAAAGGTGGTATAAATGAATAAAAAAGGATTTACATTAATAGAATTACTCGCAGTAATTGTAGTATTAGGAGTAGTACTACTATTAGCTATGCCTAGTATTTTAGATTCGATAAATACCAGTAGAGACTCATCATATAAAATACTTATAGGTAATATTAAGACAGCCGCAGAGACATACTATCAAGAATGTGAGTATGGTGATTTAAGTGATGAAAGTAAGTATGGAGTTTATGCTTGTACTATAGATAATAATACTATTAACACCACAATAGGAGCTCTTGCCAACACAGGTATATTAAAAGTACCCGCAGATGACTCAGGCAACTTGATTGTTAAAGATCCAAGAGACAAAGAAGATAATACTAAAGATAATAACAAAGATAAGGGTCTAAATGCTTGTGGAATAATAATAACAAAAGAAGTAGATGATAATTTTAAAGTAATATATAAAATAACCGAAGATACAAATAAAAATAAGAATGTTGAAAAAAAATGTCCAACAACTGAAGATTTACAATGAGGAAGTGACTAATATGCAGTTAATAGGAAATAATTGGGATAGTATTCTAAATGAAGAATATCAAAAAGATTATTTTAAGAAAATAGTATTATATATAAACAAAGCCTATAAAGAAAGACCTATCTTTCCTCCTAAAAATTACATACTAAGAGCCTTATCGCTAACAGATTATAATGATGTAAAAGTAGTAATATTAGGACAGGATCCATATCATGGAGTAGGTGAAGCCAATGGACTAGCTTTTTCAGTAAATGATGGAATCAAATTACCACCATCACTTCAGAATATATACAAAGAATTAAATAGCGATTTAAATATACCAATAAGTACCAAAGGTGATTTAACATGTTGGGCTAAAGAAGGAGTATTACTTTTAAATACCGTTTTAACTGTAGAAAAAGATAAGCCTGCTTCACATAAAAATCTTGGTTGGGAAAACTTTACTGATACTATCATAAAGAAAATAAATGAAAAAGATACTCCAGTAGTATTCATACTATGGGGTAACTTTGCCAAAAGTAAAAAGAACTTAATAACAAATCCAAAACATTTAATAATAGAATCATCACATCCATCACCATTTTCTTGTAATTATGGTTTCTTTGGAAGTAGACCATTTTCTCGTACTAATAAGTTCTTAAGAGAAAATAATATTAAAGAAATAGATTTTAAAGTAAAATAAGCATAAATGAATTTAAATAGGATATCTTAATATTGGTGACAATATTATGTACTATTTAAATTCATTTTTATTATATGGACTATTAGGCTTCATCATGGAAAGTACACTATTTAAAATATCAGAACCATCAAGAGTAAGCGGAGTCTTGTATGGCCCTATAACTCTAGTATACGGTCTTGGAGGAATAGCTCTAACGTTAGCAGATAAATATATTTTAAGTAAAATAAAATGTAATAAAGTATTAAAAATAATATTATCTTTTATAATTTTAGCACTTATCTTAACCACAGTAGAATTTTTATCTGGCTATCTATGTAAATTAATATTCAATACAGAAATGTGGAATTATCATAACAAACCATATCACATAGGAAAATATATTTGCCTTGAATATATACCATTATGGGGATTATTAGGAACATTAATTATCTATGTCTTAAAGCCATTTTTTGATAAAATAATAAAATTAATACCAAAGGAGGCTACATATTTATTATATCTAATAATGATCTTAGATATAATAATAACATTATTTACTAAATAAAAAAGACTATAATTTAAAATCATCATAGTCTTCATCACTCATATCTTTTCTATCAAAGAATAGTTTTTCTTTATATTTACAAAGCATAGCCACTATATTAGAAGGGAATTTCTTAATTAAAGTATTATATGTAGTAATATTATCATTATAGTAGTCAGTAGAATTATCTACTTTGGCATCAATATCTTTTATTTCCTTAATAATTTTTTTAATCTCATCACTCTTATCAATTTCAGGATAAGTACTTTTAAGTCCCTCTAACTCAATAGAAGCTTTTTTTAATATTCTATATAGTTCAAAATTACCAATTTTTCTACTTCTTAATTTAACTATATCGCCAAATATTTCTTCATCTTTATCTATATTACTCTTGACAATGGGAATAGCCCTATTGATTAAATCATACTTACTTCTAAGACAATTATCAATAATAGATTCAACTTCATTTATTCTTATAACATAGTCTTGAAACTTATTATATATAGTAGCATAAAAAATAATCATAGCACAAATAATAACAATTATAACCAAAATAATAATTAATAAACTTTCCATATTGTCACATCCTAAAAAAATTATATCAAAAAACTATATCTTTTTCAAGTGCTAATATGACAAAAAATAATACCGAAGTATTATTTTTAACTAAAATCTTTTATAAAATTAATAGGCTCATCAAAAGTAACAAAGTCTAGGTAAATCATAAGTACTAAATACCATTCCCCAGTATTAGGATTAGACATGATTACATGATCTCTACCAGACTGCTCTATAATACCTTCAAATACTCTATCTTGCCATAAAGTAGAACCAGGCACAGTAACATGAAGTTTTGCTTTCTTACCTCTATTCAATCTTAAAATATTTTCTATATATGATTGTTCAGAAGTAAGTGGATTAACCATAGTTTGCGTTTGCTCATAACTAGGAATAGATTGTTGATTAGGAACAGTATTGTCATTAAGTCCCACTCCAGGAAAAACAGGATTTTGATAATAACCACCATTATTCATATATTTTCACCTCTAATTAAATATATGATGTACATTTGACTATATAACTAAAAATAATGTCAAATAAAAGAATAAAAGTTTACAATAAACAAAAAACTTCTTATAATAAAAATGAGGTGATGTATAAATGAATACAAGAATAGGAATATCAAATAGACATGTTCATTTAACTAGAGAAGATGTAAATATTTTATTTGGCAATAATTACGAATTAACTAAAAGAAATGATTTAGACCAACCAGGTCAATATGCCGCTAATGAAACAGTAACACTAAAAACAGCCAAAAACATAAAAGAAGGAGTAAGGGTAGTAGGACCAATAAGAAGTTATACTCAGGTTGAAGTATTAAATTCTGATAAAGAATATTTTGGTATTAATCCTCCAGTAAGAAATTCTGACGATTTAGATAATTCTGAAGAAATAACAATAATAGGACCAAAAGGACAAATAACTAAAAAAAATATATGTATAATTGCCAATAGACACATCCATATTAATACTAGAGATAAAGATAATTTCTATGAAGATGAAATAGTAAAAGTAAAAGTAGGAGATACTATTTTAGATAATGTTCATATCAAAATAGCGGATTCCTATGCTACATCTTTCCATATAAATAAAGATGATGCTATAAATCACCATATAGAAGCTAGTATGACAGGAGTCATTATAAAGGAGGATTAATATGTTCTCTAATACCAAAAAAATATTAAAAAGAGCCAAGAAAGAAGTAATTTTAAAAACAATTACTTCTCTTTTTATTCAAAGTCTAGCCTTAATAATACCAGTTTTTTGGAGTAAAACAGTAAATGAAGTAACTGATACCAATTATAAAGTAGGATATTATCTAATAATAATAACAACTCTTCTTACTATATTTTATTATTTTTGGTCATACCTAAATCAAAAAACATGGTTTAGACTATACAACAAACTATATAACGAATATACATTAGAAACAATATCAGAAACAAACAGCATAAACAGAATAAATTTAGGAGAATATACCAATATCTTAAATAATGATATAGATATAATATGTAATTTTTTTTGTAACTTAGTAACAAGAATACTTCAGGTAATAGAATTCTTTGTAATATATGCTTATTTTCTAAGTTTTAACTTCATAATATTTTCCCTTACTGTCATAATATCAATATTAATGGTAATAGTATATTTTAAATCAGGTAAAAAAGTTCAAGATCTAAATATTAAGAGAAAAGCTACTTTAGACAGTAAAACGATAATGCTTCATAAATTATATTCTTCTCTAGCAAATAAAAAAAGCAATACCAATAGTATTATAAGTTTATTTACCAAAAATAATAAAGCCTATCTAAGAGCAAATTATAACTATAATGTCATAATACAAGGTATAATATTTATCGTGCTAGGTATCATAGAATTATCAAAATACTTTATTATCTTTTATTCAGTATATTTAGTAAAAATGGGTATGATAGAAATAGGAACTATTCTCTTAATATATAGTTATTATGATAATATAATAAATAATTTCAATGTTCTAGGAACAATAACTGCCGATTATCAAAGTTTCATAGTATCATTAAAAAGACTAAATAAAATATCATCACTATCAAGTGGTGTTGCCAAATAAAAACTATTATGTTAAAATAATTTCGTGATTTATATGAAGAAATTATTAATAAAACTAATTAAAAAATATCAAAGTATACCTTTTAAATCTCATGATAGTTGTAAGTTTATTCCCACTTGCTCAAACTACATGATCGAAGCCTTAGAAACTCATGGTTTAATAAAAGGATTATTTCTAGGAACAAAAAGACTATTAAAATGTAACACTTTTACTAAGAAGAAATACACTTACGATCCTGTTCCCAAAAAATAAAAAAGCGAACTACTAGTAGTAGTTCGCTAAATTAAATATTAGAATAAAAATTATCGCTTTAAATGCTTATTTTTAACTTGTACTGGTTCATTTTCGGTAAAAACAGCATCCTGAACCTTCGCATTTAATAATTGAATAATCATATTAACTTCTTCTTGTGACCTATATCCTAAAATTTTAACAAGAAAATTAGCCATTTCCTCAGGACTATTATAACGTCGCTTATAATCATATCCACATTCACAAGGAACTTCTTCACATTTTAAACAACCATATAGTGACATTTTATTTTCCTCCCTCAAACAAATTATAATTAAATTGGCAGGGGATGAGAGAATCGAACTCCCAACAGTGGTTTTGGAGACCATTATTATACCATTTAACTAATCCCCTAATAATTGGTACAAATAGATAATACCATAAAAATAGTTAAAAGTAAACATTTTTAAACAAAATAATATTCAAATATGAATACCAGCTTCTATATAATAGATATGGCTGATATTTTATTTTTAGACCTGGGCTAAAAATAACACCCTAAGATTACAAGCTTAGGGTGAACACATAAATATTTATTTATATTCAATATTAATCATTTTAGCATGAACAGCAACTCTCTTAGTACCAGTATTATCACAAGTAGATAAAGTAAGTATTTTATCATCAGTAGTAACATCAATACCAAAGTCATACACACTTCTACCCCTTAAAGTGTTTAAAAATTTATCATAAGGTTCAGTTCTAAAATTAGTTTTAAGATAATATACTTCAGGTTCTATAGTATAAACAGAAAATACTTTCCATACAGTATTAGATGTAGGAGTAGATATTTTAATATAATAATTATTACTATTATTAAGATATCCACTATAAAGCATATTAGGAATAGAACCAAACATTGTCTTATTATTCATATTATGCCCATATATTATAGTATTTCTACCAAAGTCTTTAAAATCAACTCTATAATCGGCAAAAACCCATCCTCCAGCATTACTTCTTTTATTAAAAGCATGACTTAAATAATAATCATTATCCTCTGCTTGTACGATAGGGTAATTAACCTTAGTACCATCAACCTTAATCCAACCAACAGTATCAGGATTCTTTTTTAATAATTCAGTAAAATTAACTTCCATAAATGGAACATTCATATAATCCCAATAATCATTTGGATAATAAACAGAAGCATTATTCTCACTTGTATTATCAGATGGCTCTTCGGGCTCAGGTTCAGGAACTGTCTGATTATTATTATCTTTATCTTCCTTTTCAATTATATCAGTAGAATTAATAATATCATTAGATAAATATTTGATTTTTAATCCTTGAACATACCATCTACTAATCAAAAAAACACAAACGAGGTAAATAGCAAAAGTAGTACCAACAATCGCAAATGATATTTTTTTATTTTGCTTAGATATTTTTTTCTTTTCTTTTTTACCAAATATATAAATAATCCCTAAAACAAAATACTTAGGAATCAAAGTAATAATATTGTATAAACCAATAAAGAAGTATTTAAAAAATTTAATAACAAATTTTATTAAAGAAACAATGCCTAAATAAAATATCTTAAAAAAATACATACTAAACACCTCCTATTTATTCTCATATTAATTATAACAGAAAAGAAAAAAAGTAACAAGTTATTGAATAAAAAAAAAATATATTGTATAATAAGGCTGAAACGAAGGTGTATAAACATGAATGACATAAAAGTTGGTGACAAACTAGAAATTCACTGCTACAAACACAATGGTAAAATAGATCGAATAAGTGGTGAAGCATTAGTTTTAGACGTAGCAGAAGATTATTTAGTATGTGCAAATAACAAAGTAAAGATAACGGAAAGCGATGGTAAAACTCATAGGACAAAAGAAACAGCAATATTATTTTTTTATAAAAACGAATGGTTTAATATATTAGCTCAGTTAAAAAAGTTTGGATTATTCTATTACTGCAATATAGCCACTCCATATATAATAGATGATAACGTTATCAAATATATTGATTATGACTTGGACCTAAGAGTATTTCCAAATGGTAGTTTTAAAGTACTAGATAGAAATGAATACAAATATCATAAAAAACAGATGCATTATTCTAACAGATTAGATTTTATATTAAAGTATGAATTAGGTAGTCTAATAGAAAGAGTAAGAATAAAAAAAGATCCATTTAATAAAAAAGCTATTGAAAAGTACTATGAAAAGTATTTAGAGTTATTAAAAAAAGATGTTAAAACAGAAGAAAATAATATTAATTAGTCATAAAAATAAAAAAAAGTAAGAAAAAACAAAAAAACACTTTACAAAGTAAAAATAAAGTGATATGATACATAACGTTGAAACGAAAAAGGGTTTCAATGAAGTATCTTTGAAAATGATGTAAACTTTCTTAGCATTCAGCATATATTATATATGAGAAAGAATGTTAAGTTTTTATTTTTTTCATCAAAATTGCAAAAATGAAAAAAAATAAAAAAATTTCAAAAAAACACTTTACAAAGTAAAAATAAAGTGATATTATACATTACATGTGATGCAGAAAGAAGCATTGCAAAATGTATCTTTGAAAAATGAAGTGGAAACATTTTAATGCTGTAGCATATAATAAAATAAAGATAGTAAAGCATTAGTTAATCACTTTTTATTTTGCTTAAAAAAAATCAAAAAAAGTAAAAAAAAAGGTTGACAATGTCGAATATCTTTGGTATATTATTAATGCACTGCAAAAAAAGATGCAGATGAGAAAAAAGTTCTTTGAAAACTGAGCAAAATGTCAATTTTGAGTAGCTAGGAAATTATAACTTATTAATTATTAAAAATTAAATTTTTATTGAGAGTTTGATCCTGGCTCAGGATGAACGCTGGCGGCATGCCTAAGACATGCAAGTCGAACGAGATGGCCCAGTGAAGGTTGCGTGCTTGCACAAGACTGAATCTGGATCACCATCTAGTGGCAGACGGGTGAGTAACACGTGGGTGACCTACCTTTTCGTTGGGGATAACAGTTGGAAACGATTGCTAATACCGAATAAAATATAAGAGCCAATTTTATATTGAAAGGAGCCTTTAAAGCTTCGCGATTAGATGGGCCTGCGGCGTATTAACTTGTTGGTGAGGTAACGGCTCACCAAGGTAACGATGCGTAGCCGAACTGAGAGGTTGATCGGCCACACTGGGACTGAGACACGGCCCAGAC
>OIZW01000560.1_pt1 | contig 32274 bp, 38 predicted proteins | sample 1588581 | NCBI WGS metagenome assembly OIZW01 (sample SAMN03283266) | human gut metagenome | biome: human-associated habitat; material: feces | host: Homo sapiens | place: USA | collected 2013 | reverse complement strand
ACACTTCAAAGTTTTGATTCCCCGGTGCTATAAATAGCACCCGATACACTTCAAAATTAAATTATATGGTGCTATAAATAGCACTGAAAGGAGCATTAAATGTCAAAAAAATTTAACTTAAATTCATTAGGAATTGGTGAGGGAATGTTAAATTCAAAATCCCTCGAATTAAAAGAAAATTTTGAAATTGTTAATATTCCAATTTCAAAAATAAAAGAAAATGAATATAACAATTACTCAATTAATGATATTGATGAACTTGTAGATTCAATTCGCACCGTCGGACTAAAGCAAAATCTTGATGTCATGGCTATGCCTGATGGAACATATAAGCTTTTAACAGGTCACAGGAGATTTAAAGCATTACAGATTTTATCTGCGGAAGATGATAAATATAGCTTTGTTCCATGCTCTGTAACGGAACTTTCACAGGTAAAGCTTCCAGTTTCAGATGAAAGCAAAGAGAAGTATCTTATTCATATAACAAACAGCACTCAGCGTTCTATGACTGAAAGTGACAGATTCAATCAGTATAATGATTTAGTTAAAATTTATCAGGAAGCAAAAGAGAATGGCTTTGCTCTTTCTGATAAAATGCGAAATCTAATTGCAAACGACATGAACGTTTCTGCTGCACAGGTTGGCAAATTAGACTATATAAGAAATAATGCTTCAGAAGAATTAAAGGAGCGTATCAATCAAAATCAAGTTTCAATTTCAGAGGCTTCTGAAATTGCACATTATGATAAAAATGAACAAGCTACATTAAAGACACGAAAAAAACGTATAATTGACACGCTTACAGAAGATTCTTATAACATTGCCTCTGAAATATTTGAACCTCTGACAAAAAAATATGCTGCATTTACACACGATTTAAAATCAAATTCCGGAAAAGATATAAGCAAAAAAAATTATGCAAAACTGCTAGAAAGTTCTCAAAAAATTGAAAAAGAGCTTTCAAATATTGAAAAAATTATTAATGACTAAGGAGATAAATTATGATAAATTCAAATAAAGAAAATGAAATAAATTCACTTTATGATAACTGCCAGCTTGAAAAAAATAATATAACAAAAGAAGAGTGTTCTAAAATTTATTCTCTTATTTTTGAACAGGGATTATCAAAAACGGAGGCTATAAAAATTATCAATGGAAAATAGAAATTTTGAAGCAGCTATAAATTATGCTCTTGCAAGAAAGTACGTTTTAAAAAATTTAAAAATAACAGATTATGAACCTTTTATAAAAGAGTTACATTCCATTGTGTGTGATGGATTGGATGAGTTAGCAGGAGCTTACAGAACAGATGAAAAAATCATATCAGGAACTTACTATACACCACCAAAACCAAGTGAAATTGAAAACAGAATGAAAGACTTTTGCAATCATCTTAACATGATTATGTCTCAAAAAGAAGAAAATCCTATCATGATTGCCTCAAAAGCACATTGTGAATTAATAAAAATAGCACCTTTTAATTCATACAACAAAAGTGTTGCAAGACTTTTGACAAGTCATATTTTATTAAATACAATTGGACGAGATATTGATTTTAGTAATTTTGATATTCAACACTACATAAACAGCACAGTTATATACTGCAATACGAATGAAATTTCTTTCTTTTATGACTTTCTTAATGCAAACCTGAACGGAGCAGATATAGCAAAGACAAGTAATGTAAAAATGCCTGAAGACATTGAAAATGAACAGAATCTTTTTGCTGAACAACAACTATTAAAAAATGACTATAATATTGAACAGCAAGCGTCTGAAATAGATATGTCTTTTTAATTTAGAGCTGCTGGCTGGGATGAAAAAAAATTTATGACTTTCTTCTTTATATCGAAAAAGGAGAAGAGCAGTACAAACCTAAACCAGACGCAAAAAATGAAAAATAAATATTAAAAAAGAGGCAATATAAAAGCCTCTTTTTTTTATGAGATATTATAGAATAACAAAATAGTAAATCGTCAAAATAAACTGTACTTAATCACATATGAAACCTATGAGGAGGCAACGCCCCTCATAATTACAAAATATAAACGTATATGTATATAGTAAAGTAAATGTGCGGAACAACAATCATTCAGCATCAAATTTTATTCGGCTTAATCACTTAAAATATAAATCTAAATATATATACAAAAGTAAATTTTATAAATAACTTACAAAAATCAAAAAAATTGAAATTTAAACATTGACAACCGGGCACACACAATATACTTTCTTAGGGGAAAGGAAACGGCTTTAGGGTACACTTTCCCCGCAAATTATGCAGAAAAAGTGTAAACCTTATAAAAACTTCCTCTTTTTCAAGGTATCCGTTTTTCTTAGTTCTCTCACTGTGTCTGTTCGTAAACAAACACCACGCTTTAAAAATGATTCTTACAGCTTCTCTCTAATCATATTTGCTTTCGCAAAATTGCGTGTCTCCCTGTAGACAACACCTAACTTGTGCTACAGATAGCATTGTACCTCCGCTTATTCTTTAATCTTAGACTTTATGTACGCCTTTAGACTTCCTTTCACTTCAGGGGGAGCTTCCCGGCTCCCACGAGGGCATGTCTCAGCTTTCGCCCCCTTTGGTCATACACACATGAGAACTTTAGGTTATGCGTGTAACCCCGCTATTTTCTTGTTAAGCTAGCGAAACTCACATCTATATTTATACTGCCTGTCCTTTGCAGATAACGAGTGTAAAAGCGAATTAGTGTATGCTGTTACACCGTCTTCTTACATTACTTGTAAGCGAGTTCTTTAGCACGCATCTAAAGATATGTGTCGAAAAAAGGGTAACTTTAATAAGAGTACACACATTCCCATTTCAAAAAATGGTGTACCAGCCCTTAATTCTTAATATAAAATTACAAGTGCAACCGCTTAAATACAGCGTTCAACATATATGTAAAAAAATTATATTTTTTAAAAAAATACTTGACATTTACATTTATTTTAGTTTTATACACTTGACAACAAATTTAGGCTTATATATAATAAAGCCATAAAGCAAGCAACATTTAAAAAAGTGCTATTAATGCTATTGATGCTATTATTGCTATTAATATTGATTCTATTAATGCTATTGCTATTGATATTGCTATTGCTATTGATATTGCTATTGCTATTGATTCTATTGATTCTATTGATTCTATTGATTCTATTAATGCTATTGATATTGATTTTTTAACGGCTCTTGTATTTGTAGCTTTTTTTAATGTTATCGGGTCGCTTTACTTCATATAACAACGGCTAATTGTTATATGAGCGAAAGAAAAACGTCGGTCAAATCGTTTTTCTTTCAAAAAAAATCATAATACATCTTTAAGAAGATGTCAAATAATTTATTTAGTAAAAAAGGAGCTTGCAGAAAGCTCTTTTTTTATTGCCTAAAATCTAAAATCTTCAGGAACACCTTTTGTATCAAGATATTTATTCATTGCATCCTGTTTTTCTTCCGGAGATTTCGCTGTTAAATACATGTTGTAATATTCCCTTGCAGCAACCTTATTAAGTTTATTAGTCAATCTTTCAGTTATAGATATTTCTTTTTCTGTCTGACCGAAACAGAAGTATCTAATTAAATCAAGAAATAGTTCTTGATCAATCATTACATTTTTCATTCATTTTTATGCCTCCTTTAAGTTGTAAAATTTACCATTTGACAAAATTTGGCAAAATTTATATAATTTTTATTGTTAGATACAGATTTATATAAGTGTATCAGAAGATTTTATTAAATTCATTAATCTATAGATTAATATTTCAATAAAATCAAAAAAACATGAAAGGAGTAGTCTCAGTTATCGTTGGCGTTTTGTCAACGTTAAATCGTAAAACATAAGTTTTATGATATTAATAATTTGAAAAGGGGACTACATTATGTCATGTTACTATGATTATCAGAAATCAATACAAATTCAAAAATTAAACAAAATCTCAAACGAATTGCCAGCTTTTTGCAAGCAATTTTTCACAGGGATAGAGCAGCACACGCAGCCATCGACAAGATTGAAATATGCTTATGATTTAAAAGTGTTTTTCGATTATATTCATAATACAAAATTTCCGGAAACAGATATTACAGAAATGCCGCTGTGTATACTTAATGATATAAGTACATATGAAATTGAAGATTTTCTTTCTTATATTAAGTCTTACATTAATTTTGAGGGTAAAGCTATCTATAATAATAGGGCAGGAGTGAAGAGTAAACTTGCTGCTATAAAATCAATGTATAGATATTTTTATTCACATAAGGCAATAACAAATAATGCTACTTACAATTTAAGAATACCTAGCATACAGGAAAAAAACATAATACGCCTGAATGACATTCAGGTTGATGAAGTATTAAACAACATTGAAAACAATACAGTCAATAGTTATAACAAAGGGGAACTTTATATAAAACGAGACTACGCCGTTATTTCTTTGCTACTTGGAACTGGAATTCGTGTATCAGAGTGTGTTGGTATTGATATAAGCGATATATGTTTTATAGATTGTTATGTTCAGATTGTACGAAAAGGCGGCAATGAAGATATTGTTTACTTTTCTGATGAAGTGCGGGATGCTCTATATGAATATTACATGATGAGAATTTGCATTGATTCTGAAAGTTCAGCATTTTTTCTTTCCAATAGAAAAACACGTTTATCTGTTCGTTCTGTTCAAGGACTTGTATCAAAATATACAAAAGACATAAAAAAGGTATCACCGCACAAACTGCGTGCAACGTTCGGTACAAATCTTTATATTGCAACAAAAGATATATACCTGGTTGCAAATACGCTCGGTCATTCAAACGTAGACACAACAAAAAGATATTATGCAGATATACCAAATCAACAGAAAAGGCTTGTACGTAACAGTATCAGGCTTCGTAAACGATAATTTAAAAAGAAAAATATCACTTCGCTAAATCTCTGTTTAACGAAAATATATTTTAAAGAGTTTACATATAATTAAAAAGGGGCTTTTACAACCCCTTTTTACTAATTATCTTCGACTAAAGATATAATCAAAAATAAAATTTGCAATCAAGCCAGCAAGAATTGATAACATAAACTGCATCATAACGTGTCACCTCTCTTTCAACAACTTGAAAGAAATATGACATTTTTTTGAATTTTAATCGAAAATACTTAACCAATCTCAATTTCTGATATTTCAGGCTGTGTTAAGTATTCACTATTTAACTGTTTTTCTGTAAAATCAGACATTTCTGCAGCTTCTTTTTCAATATTCTCAGAAATGTCATTTGTCTTATCCTGTGCGACTTCATAATCAATATACTCATCTATTGTCTCAACAATAGACGAAAATTTCTTCTGAACATTACCTAAAAGTTCATCAAACTGATATTCCTTATCTTTATCAAGCATTTCGCTTTCCCACATAGAAAAATTGTTAGAAAGATGTACTTTTCGCATATCTGTAATATCTATACCTAAGTGACTATTTAACATTATACAAAACGAATCAGCTTCAATTTCATTACGAAATACATCTTCATCGTTCCCTGAATGTTGCATTACAGCATGGCCTATTTCGTGTGTAAGCGTTGAAAGTCTTTCAGATGATTTCAATTTATCACTCAGAACAATCTTATTTTCTGTTTTTGAATAGTAACCTCTTCGTGAAATACTTGTTAAATCTTTAATTTCAACATCAACATTCATTTTGTCTTTAATATAGCTTTCAAGTGCCTTACATAATATATCTTGCTTGACATCTTTGTAACCCATACCATAAAATTCAGGATATTTTTCAACCGGACAATTTGTTTGAGAAATATCAAACACATTACCTACATTATAGTAAATATTCTGTTTGCTTTCTACCTGATTATTTTTATACATCTGTTTAAGTTCTTTTGAAGCCTCTGATAATTTTACAAAATTTCCGTTTTCGTCTTTAACAGACACTACTTTCACAGGTACAAATACTTTAAGACCTTTTTCACCTTTTTTGACTGAATATCCTGCCTTTTTCCATTTGTCAAAGGCTTGAACAAATGTAGCTCCGGAATTTTGATCTTTAATAAGCATTGTATTACGTAAGCTGTATTTATAAAATTTTGATGCAAACTCACATAATTCAGCAATCTTTATTGGATCTGCTGTATAATTTAATGCAATCCCTGCAATATTCTTATTTATTTCATATAACTTTTGTTGTTGTTCAGCTATGTATTCTTCTTTTGACTTCTTCCATGAATCATCTGTTTTTTTTTCGGTGCTACTTATAGCACCAGTATCTTCAGATATATCTTTATCATACAAAGCATCTTTTGAATTGATTTCTTTGAGGTTCTTTAACTTTTGATTATGTTCTGCGTTTTGCTCTTTTATATATGTGTCTTTGTTTTTATTATGTCTATTTCTTATTTTTTTTATAATATTGGGGTTAAATCCACTTGTGATTCTGTTGAAAATATCCTTTAACTTGCTTTCACTCATCGGATTTTTTGTAGTAACTTTTCTTTCATTAGGAGTTAAAAATCCTATATGTGTAACCCTTTTTTCTTCAGGAACTCCCATTACCATTTCAGATTCATATAACGGCTGCAATATATCTTCATGTGATGAATTATAATTCAATATAGATTGATTATCTTTTTCCTGAGTTTCAACTGTTGTTTCCTCAATTATTTCATTATTAAAAATATTTGCTTCCATGCTATTTATAGCACCCGCATCTTTAAACATATTTTCATCATATTGACTATTATACATAAGAATATTATCCGGAAATTCATCATAGCCTGCAGATTTCAATAAGTTATAATGATCTGTAAGTTTTTGATTTACAAATGACTTCTCATGAGGTGAGTATACAACCATATTTTCCTTAATATCAAGCATTTCTTCTGTATTATATAAAAGCTCCATGCTTTCACCTAATATATGATTGCCTATTTCCTGCAAGCTGTCATTTAGACTATTAATATCAATAGATGTTGTAATCTCTTTATAATCTGTTACTTTATTGTCTTTTACTGTGCGGAGATCAAACAGCAGCTCATGTGTACTGTTATATCCTGTTATATCGACAGAAAAATAATTTTGCGGTTTGTCATTTATAGCAATTCTGTATAATGATGAACCTCCCTCTTGAATTCCCAAAATTGAATTTTTTGAAATACTGTCTAAACGATCTTTTACAATATCTTTAAAAACACGCTGAAGCTGTCCAGCAAATTTTATATCAGGTGTCAAATCAAAGCCACTATTCTTTAATTTTTCATAATGTTCATCAAGAGTTTTTTCGTTTGATTGTATAGGCAATTCCGAATATACATTCATATTATCCACATTTTCGATAATATCATTTACTGTTTCAGTAAAATTTTCACTTATATTTTCCTTTACAAAATAGCCTTTATCATAAACAAATATTCGTTCAGCATGTGATACGATTGCATTATCAGTTATTGTATTTATACAGATTTTTTCTTCATTATCGGTATTTTCAATATTTATAGAATAATAATTTTGAGGATTGATTTTATCTGAAATATGACAGTTCCAGTTTCCCCAAAAACGTGGATTTTCTCTTATGTAATTATTTAAAATATCTTTTATATCTTTTTTTTCATACATTTTGTATGCACCGTTAAACGGTATGTCAAGTCCATTATTTAAAAGCTCTTCATAACTATCATATCCAAAATATTCAGCCCTAACATCAGCATATTCTCTTAAAGGCATAGCATATTCTATTCCTCCACCATCAACATCAATATATCTATTTTCAAAAAATGCTAATTTTTCTTCTCTTTCAAATTCCGTCATATATACTCCTTTTTATGAAATAAGATTCATAATCTGTGTTTTATAAGGTTCATCAAGCTCATTTATTGATAAAAGAACACTTTCGTCTGTGCAATAATCCCCTGCGTCAAGAATCTGCTCTTTATCTTCCATTACCTTAAATTCGTTAAATTCATTTAAAAAAACAGCGTATTCTGCCGTTCTTGCTACACATATAATTTCCTCAATAGGTTTCATGAATTTCCTCCTTAATAACAAATCACACCCGCATTATGCGGGTGTATATTTACATTTCAATTTCCGGTTCTGCTTCTACAGGCTGTGTATACATGTTATTTACAAGTGTTGACATTTCATTTTCTTCTTCAGCCTCTTCACTAAATCCTTTTTCAACATCATAAACAACACTTTTATCAACAGGATTAATAAGCTGCTTTGAATCAACGTCATATTCATAAACATGACTGCTTAAGATTTCATCTTCTGAAAGCTCATCAGCATTTACAAGATTTATAATATTATTTATCTCTTTTACAGATAAAAGCTCATGCTTGTTTACAATTAGCATTTCATGTGTTGATGATGGAATAACATAAAAATTATTTTTCGCAAGTTTAGCCATTTTTTCAAGCTGTCCTGGATATAAAATTGTTGATGCACCATAAACATTGTCTTTGTTTGTAAGGCAATAAAGTTCAAATGGCTCAAATTTTTCGACTTCAGGGAGTTCGGAATCACTATCATATAAATCATGATGAGTAGCATCATATAAAACAGCTAATTCCGCAGGATGAAGTTTAGGCATATTTATAAGTGCATATCTGTTTAAAACATCAACAGACATTCCTAACACAATGTTGAATTCATTGTTTATATTAATTATACCGGCAGACATCCCCGGCTCAAGAATATCTGGGTCATTGATTTCAATGCCGTAAGAAACGGCCAAATCCCCCAAGACTTTATGAGGCATATTCTCAAGTTTTTCTTTGTTATTTTCATAATTCATAAGTTTCATAACTATATGATTTTTTATATAATTCTCATCAACGCTCAATTTCATCGTTACCCTTTTCTCCTTTCTTTTCATTAAGATATGATTTGTAATTCTTTGTTACATTAAAAAAATTCTGATATGCCAAAAAACGCTTATCACGTCTTTCAGCAAAATTTTTTTCCTTGTATTCTATATTCATATAATCAATCACTCCGTTTCTATTAAATTTTTTAAATAGTCATAATTAAATATGCCTGGATTATCTGCTACAACCGGTACAAAAATATTTCGTTCAAAATCAACAGGAAAACTCTTCTTTCCCCTGAATATCACCATGATTTTTTTAACTGCATCACCGATTGATATTATTGCTCCAGCAGAATCATCCTCTGTTGGAATCCAGTATTTGAAATCAGGATGTTCATGTTTTATTAAATCAAGAGCGTTAAAAATTTCCTGTTCTCTGTTCGTGCGGCAGTAAATCCCCGAATCAGAACATAAAAATAAATGAATACGGCCAAGAACACGATAAGATTTTTTTGTACTTCCGCTTTTTGTTTTTTTCAGATATTGAAAACCGGCAATCATTAAGTTATCAGCGTTTTGTGGATTAATGCCATATTTTTTTGAAAACTTTTTTATTTCATTTGCAAGTGTCTTTTCGTAGATAAAATTAGAATATGTCTTTCCATCCGGAAAAACTGTTTTTATGCTGCATCTGTTATATCCTGCGGAATCATCAATACATATTTCCTTTACAGGAAGATAAAAAAATCTTACACCGTCTTTTTCAAGTGACAGGTCCGCAAGGCTTTTTCTCATTGGCGGCACATTTATTTTGTGCATACGGCCATAAACAAATTTCTGAAAATCTGTCTTTGAAAATATATCCTTTCCGTTCAGAACTCTTTCTGAAAAAGAATCAATATTTATTTTCCTGATAAAATTTTCAAGGCTTAACTTTTCGTCTTTTTCTTCGTCCGGCTTTGGCTCCGGCTTTTCACCCTCAATTATTAATTCTTCATCTTCCGTTTCTTCATCTAAGACTTTTTCTGTATCTGAATCCTGGCAATCATCTGTAAGACCGGTTTCTTGTGCTACACTGAAATTTTTAAGATTAAACTTTAATATTGCTGTGACATCTCCTGTTTCCTCATCGATGCTGTAAGGGTTTTTATGTAGTGTATTACCTAGTGCATCCTTATAGCGGCTGCATGTTTTTTCATGCTCATAATTGTTATGTTCAGGATATATTTTTCCATCCTCGGAAATACGATAAAAAAGTTCTGCTTCGGGTCTGCATCCGCATTTCATGTACTCACGTTCATTTTTATAACGCTCTCGCAGCTTTGCTCTGTTTTCTTTACTGAAGTATCCCGGATAAAGAAACTGTCCATTTTTAAGAATAAACTTTGTATTATACATAAATTACTCGTCCTCCTGTTCAAATGGCAGCTTTTCAATATTTTCTGAAATCTCACTTGACTTGTTTTCAGAACTATCTTTGAAACTTTCATTTACAGCTTTGCTTTCAGCAAATTCCTGCGAATCAGCAACAAAATCAGTTGTATAAACTGTTTCACCGAATCGATTCTTAAATGCTCCTGTTGTTACATGTGAACGTATTACTATTTTCATTCCCTTACGCAGATACTTTTCAGCAAATTCAGCATTTTTCCCAAAAGCAACAACCGAAAGAAAATCAGCACTTTCGTTATTCGATGCCACTCTGTCAATGGCAAGTCTGTAACGTGCTATTGTTGTTGTTTCATCTGCATTTTCTTTTACGGTTACTTTAGGATCGTTTACAAGTCTTCCCATTCCAATAAAAACATTCATATTTTATTTACTCCTTTCTATGATTTATATATTTAGTATAACTTTTTGGAATTTTAATAAACTCAATCTGAAGATATGAAAAGATAATTAATGTATATCTGTAGGATATTGACATTTAGAAATTTTTGTAATTATTTCTAAAAATAGACAAAATTTATTTCTAAAAAATTTGATTTTTTTTATATTTATTACACTATTGTTATATGAAATATAAAAGAAAGGAGAATTTTTATGTTATTAAAAGATATTTTAATCAGTTTAATTGAACAGATTATTTATAACATTGGTTTAATGTTATGGAATAAGTTTAAAAACTGGTTTAAATCAAAACACCGGAGTAAATAATTACTCCGGTGTCATAACGAACTTACTAATAATGCTTTTTCTTTCAATAGTGCTATTTATAGCACCTTGATTAATAAATATCATAAATATCCCTAATCATGTTATAATGGTCGTATTGGCATTTAAAACCTTTTCTGCAAAGAAAATCTACATCTTCCTTGTTTTTTGATGACATTTTTTTATCATCAAATAAAGTTATATATTCGTCAGACATATCAGCTCTTATAACAAGTCTCTTAGCTTTTTTAACATCGTCATTATCTGTGATTTCTCTGCTAATTTCCTCTTCGTATATCATATCAATAAAATCAATCAGATTCTTTCTGCAAGATGATATATTCTTATCAGTCTTACAAAATTCAATAAATTTATTGTCATTCAATAATGAAGATAAAACATTTAATTTGTTTTGAAAACTCATAGTTTTTAATGTTTCTTTAACATGCTCTTGTCTACCATATTCATGAACTGCATTATCATCTAATAATTTATGATATGCTTCATCTGTAATATGAACCATTTTGTTATCAATATATATTCGTATTAGTTCGGGTCTGTCAGGAATCGTTGACGCATAAGTTTTTTCATTCCACATCCCCTCAAATCCGTTCTCTTTATAATCAATAGTTTTAATATTTTTCATAATTTTTTAAACTCTTTCCGTTTTGGCTTAATATTTCAAAAAGTGGAACTACCTCATTTACAACTTACAATATTCTCTACTCATTTTTTCAATTTGGATTGTTGAATAAGTAGAATATATCTTATTAAGAGTATTTGTATACTCTCTTATACTAAATTCTTTTGTTTTCTGCTCCATTACAACCCCAAAAAATTTTTTGGTAAAATGACTTGATAATCCCAACAATCGAAGAGATTTAATCTCTCCAGTAGACGCATCTACAAAAATTAAAGTAAGTGCCAAACCATGATTTTCGTCAGGAAAAGAAAATTTAGTTAAATTCTTGCTTAAATGTGGTGAATAAGGTGCATCCATCCAACTAAGATTTCCTATTTTGAATGTCATCATTATAACACCATACAATTCAGTAAATCGTATTTCAAATCGATGTCCACTTTTAAACTGCTCCACTTCATCTTCTGTTGGATTATTGAAAAATACTATTAAACTTGCTCCCTCGTCACTCATATTAAAAAGTGCTCCCTCATTGTGATTTATAAATTTTTCAATAATTTGTCCTACCTGATACATTTATACATTTCTCCTTATAATTAATTATTTATTTTTTTATCATACGCATCAATTAGATTATTAAAAGCTGTCTGTCTCTCGTTTATCCAAAATTTTGCAGAATTTTCATTTGCCACAATTTTTTCAAATGTATTTTTAAATCTCTTATTCCGTGGTGTTGATGAAATTGAATTATAATCCTCTATGAATTTAACTCTTATTGTATTAGCCCAAGCGATTTGTTTTTCGCTTCCCTCAAGTTGCGGCAGATTAAGTTCTTCTGTCATTTCTTTTGCTTTTTTGTTTTCATACTCAATTTTTTCTTGAAATACACAATCCGGACATTCTGAAATTTCATTTAACGCCCATTTCTCAGTTGCATCTGCTTCGGCTCTATTAGCACATGTTTTAGACCATGTGAAACTTTTACCACATTTTTTACATGTTATTACTATTTTTGCTTTTGCCATTTGTACGACCTCGCTTTCAATATTTATTTCTGTAATTATAATAACACATGAGTAGCACATAGTCAACACCTTTTTGGGTGTTAGTAAAATTTTATTTTTTCTTCATCCGTCGGTATAACTTCTATTATATCTGACGGCTGACATTTCAATATAACACACAACGTATTTAATGTTTTTGTATTAATATCTCCTTTTTCTCTTAATCTTTGCATTGTGCTTTCGCTTAACATCTTATTTTTTCTCAGTCTATTTGCGGTATATCCCTTTTTAGCCAATTCTTTTAGTGGGTCTATTTTATAATTTATCATTTAAAAACTCCTTTTTTATTTATTATACATATATTTCTCAAAAAATCAACACTTTATAAGGTGTTGATTTTTTTTAAGAATATATTGACATAATAGTGTTTATAATATATTATATAAGTATAAACATACGGTTTTTCGTACAGAAAGGAGGCATTTTATGCTTGCAGTAAAAAGTATGGATGTCAGAGAAAATTTCAAATTGTTTTGTGATAAGGTTTTTAATGGTGAAACCCTGATTGTTTCAAGACCTAAAAATGAAAATATAGTAATGATGTCTGAATCTGAATATAATGATATTATGAAAGCTAAAAGAAATGCAGAATATCTTGCAATGTTAGATAAATCTATGGCTGAAGCTGAAGCTGGGGGATTTATTGCTAAAACAATAAATGAACTGGAGTCATACGAATAAATGAATATAATTTTTACGCATACTGCCTGGGAACAGTATACTGCCTGGCAGAGTGAAGATAAAAAAATAGTTAAGCGTATCAATCAGCTTATTAAAGACATAGAACGCAATGGGCTTTTAAATGGAATTGGTAAGCCTGAACCATTAAAGCATCGCAAAGCATGTAGCAGACGTATTAATGATGAACATAGATTAATTTACAATATGGACGACAATCAAAATCTAATTATATACGCTTGTAAATATCATTATGAATAACCCAAAAACCCCGGGAATTAAATTTTCCCGGGGTTTTTTTAATACTGTCGGCAATATGAAAATTCCTGAATGAATCTGCTTAGTGCATCTGATTCTTTGAAATTTCCGCATCCATGCTCATCTATAAAATTTTGTACTTTTTTTATATCCTCATGTGTGAATTTCCATGAGCTTAAAATGTGATTACACGTCATATTTTTATAATTTGTATATGGAACATTCATAAAAGCTACTCTGAAATTCTCTACATTATAGCTTATGCTTGCCTTGTTTTCCATTGCATCCTGAAGAACGGCTGCATATTCACTGTTTATACGCCATATTGAATTGGGTTCAAGTCCACCGTCTTCATGTGACTTGTTATAATATTTCTCGCTTATGCTTCTTACATATGTATTTTTCTTTTTTACAACTGACGATGTATCTGTTATATGAACAGTTATCATCTTCATTGAGCTGTTTCCTGCACTGTCAACAGCTCTGTACGTAACTGTTATTTCCGCACTTGCTGTAAGCGTATTGAAATCTCTTTCAGCGTAATCAATAATTGTGAAGTCAATATCTTCAGACTTATCTAAATCATCATTTACACTTGCCGTTGTCATGAGATTGTCATATGTAACTTTGCCGTTTTTTGCATTATTAAGACTATAATATCTGTCGATTGCATTAATAACAGGAGCAGCATCCCAAAAAGCATATAATGTCAAATCCTGTGATAAAACAAATACCGTATCTTCAGTGTAAATATTACCGTCAGCATCTTTCCAGCTTAAAAATGTGTATTTATCAAGCTGCGGATGAGGAAGCTCACCAACCATTTCATTAAATGTAACCGGTTTTGATGATATTTCATTTCCGGTTATATCTCCTGCAGCTTCTTCAGGCTTATTATAATCGAAATACAGTGTATATATGTTTCTGCTCCATTGTGCATACAATGTTGTATCTCCGGCCACATTGTAAACAGTTTCTTTTGTATATATTTTGCCATCTGCATCTTTCCATCCTGTAAAGAGCCATCCTGTAAGTTGCGGTTCAGGGAGTTCTCCAACAGCTTCATTAAATATGACCGGTTTTGATAAGATTTCATTTCCGGTTATATCTCCTGCAGCTTCCCCTGGCTTATTATAATCAAAATACAACTTGTTTTCAGCCGCTTTCCATACAGCGTATAAATCAAAACCATTATAAACATCAAATACATCATCTGTTACTAAAACATTCTGGCCGCATTTATAATCAACTTTTGTTGCAGATGAAGATTTGCTCCAGCCTGTAAGAACATATCCTTGTTTTTCAAAAATACTGTTTTCTGCTGTAACAAATGATGAATTCCATTCAATCATCTGTTTATAAGGGTCTATACTACCTGTTCCACCATTTGAATGATATTTTACTTCTGCTGTCAAAGGCTTCCATACAGCATATAAATCAATATCATTATCAATATCAATATAATCTCCCGGACTATATTTTACTGTTCCATCGGGCGTTAAAGCCCAGCCACCAAATTCATACCAGCCGTCTCCGTCATATAAAAACTGATTTTCAAGAATTTCGACCTTGCTTCCGTATGAATATGTGTAACTTAAAGTATCTTCATAGTCATATGAACCACCGTTCCCATGATAAAACACATTACAATTTCTTGTATTCCAATTTGCCTTGAGCGTCATATCACCGTCAACATCATATAAAGATTTTTCATTATAAAATATAATTTTTCCGTCAGATTCACGATACCAGCCGCCGAAATTTTTTCCGGCTATCTGCGGTTTAGGCAGTTCACCAACAGCTTTTCCGTAAGTACCCGGCTTAGTTTTTATTTCATTGCCGGTAATAGTATCATCAGGATCACAGTTATAATCAAATATGATCTTATAGTTATTTATCTGCCATTGTGCATACAATGTTGTATCACCAAGCACATTATAAACTGTATCTTCAGTGTACGTGTTGCCCTCTGCATCTTTCCAGCCTGTAAAAGTATAACCATCTAAATGCGGTTCAGGAAGTTCACCAACTTTTTTTGTATATGAAACTTTTTTTGTTATAATATCATTATTTGTAACATCTGCTACTGCATCCTGCGGTTTATTATAATCGAAATTAAGATTATATTGATTAGGCTCCCACTGTGCAACAAGAGTTGTATCATTATAGCCCATAAAGTAATATTTGTTATCGGCAGACATACGCCCGGTGCCTTTAATATCCCAGCCTGTAAAAGTATAACCGGTTCGCTTAGGCGTACAAATTGGCAATTTTTTATTAGATAATTGCTCCCCTCTATCTACAATTCCTGTTTTGCCTTGAAAAGTTCCACCGTTTGGATCTATTTTAAGATTGTTTTTTGAAATAAGGTTATATCTTACTTTAAGATTTGCCTCATCCTGTGCACGTTCAGTATAAAACATAGTCAGTGTATGTGTTCCAGATGATAAATCAAATTCTTTCTGCCATCCAGTACTTCCATCTCCTTCATATGTTTTTGCAACACATTTTCCACCATTTGCAGTTTTATCAAAATTAATATTTCCTGGTTTGGCTGTATGAGCTCCGCCAACGTCAAGACATAAATTATCATCTATATAAATCCACAAGTCATCATCACCTGTGAATTCAAAAAGCATTGATTGTTCAGTTTCGTTTCCGTTTTCATCATAAATATGAACCTTACCGTCTGGTTCCATATAAAATTCCAACTGCATAGTCATTGCAAATCCATATTGGAAATTGGTATTCCAGGGGGTGTTGTACGGAGCAAAATGTCCATTCTTGATAGATGTTCCCCATTCCTTTTGTGCGTAGTGACATATCAAATCATAACTTCCATCGTATAGTTCAAACTTTTTTTCTGAATCATTTTTTACAACATACATCTGCTTGCTGTCAAAATATCTATATCCATCAGCATCTATCTTTAATGGAAATGTATAATTTTTATTTATTTCCCTGAAAACATTTATGTTTCCCACTTTGGCATCTGCATCAGGATTAAATAGATTCCAGTTCATTCTTATGTTGTTATTAAATCCAAAGCTGCTTTTATAATTATGAGAATCTATAATATCTTTTGCCATTCCATATAGTGAACCTTGTTCGCCCTGATTGAAAACCTGTAATCCTGCGGCTTTAAATCCGACACCGTAACGGAAAAAATCGTTATAATCCTCGCGTGCATTAGAATCAATACTCCATTCCTGATTCTGTCCTCCTAAATATTCCCATATATGTACACTATCACCCATTTCAGGATTATTTATGTCTCTTCCACCTATATCAAGACAATATTTTGTATCGGCATATGGACGGATGCTGTAAGTAAATGTAGTCTGATTGGTAACAAGCTGCCATCTGTTGTTCCATCCCGGATTAGTTGTTTCTACATTAACTTTCGCTCCATTTTGCAAAACATCAAACCACAAATATTTGCCTGTGTTGACATTCTTAATATAAAAATAGTCTTCGTGTGGTTCAAATGTCCATTGGCTGTATGTCGAGCCAGCGTCCCATACATCAACATCTTTTCCATCCGACAGATGAGGCTGCAAATATAAACCAAGATTGGCGTATGGTGTTATTTTAAACCACATATTATACAAATTAAGTAAATTCCATGCGACAGCGTCATAATCTGCAATTGTCACATTCTCATATGCTATATCATTTTCATTTACTTTATTATCCTCGTAACTTAGCGTCTGTATATCCTGTCTGTTTGATTTTATGCTTCCCGCAACAGCCGGGACTGTTGTTACAGTAATTAACAACGCAAGTAATATTGAAAATATTGATTTGCTTATCTTTTTTATTTTTCTCATTTCAGCCTTTCTTTAATCAAAAATTAAAAACCACACGTCCCCACATGAAAAAGTACCTATTTTCTGACATGCTCCCCCCATCCAGCCGTATTGCTCTCCTAACTGTTCAAATAACTGCCAGTCTGAATCGTTCATATCTCCGTCATTAATTCCAATGTAATAAAAGCCATATCTTGTTTCAAATTCTTCCGTATGTGGGTTTACGGTATATCTTGTAGTATACGTACTTAATTGATAAGGGCACTCTACATCTGTACCCTGCTTTACATCTTGTCCTTTGCACTGCACAGTATTTGAATTTCCTGCATACTGCCAGCCATTCGGACCCTCAACAACACTGTGCGGATAACCGTCAGGGATTCCGTCGTATCGGCTGTCTGTTTCCGGCTCTGTCGGTTTTGGGGCTGGTTCTGTTGGCTCAGGTGTAGGTTCTGTCGGTGCCGGAGCTGGTTCTGTTGGCTCAGGTGTAGGCTCTGTTGGTGCTGGGGCTGGTTCTGTTGGCTCAGGTGTAGGTTCTGTTGGTGCCGGAGCTGGTTCTGTTGGTTTTTCATCATTTCCGTTATTCTTGTTATTACCATCGTTATTATTTGCTACGTTAGAGGCTTCTGTATTCTTTATTTCTTCTCTTGCCTCCTCAATCTTCTTTTCCTCTTCCTGTGCATCCTTTACTTCGTTTTTCACTTCGTCAGAAGCTGCTATATCAGATGACTCGCTTCCGTCTGATTCCTTTGCATCTTCTATCTTTGCATCTTCTGTAACTTCAAGCTGCGTTCCGTCGGATTTTACAAGCGAACCAGCTTCTTTTACCTTTATGTCAGAAACAGTAAGTTTACCGTCAACGGTAGATGCCTTTCCTGTAAAGACTGCCTTGTTTCCGTCTGCATCCGTAACCTCAATTGTTGCATCACCGTTTTCGTTCGCTACAGCTTTGCCTTCAAGGCGTACTGTATTGCCGTCTGCATCCGTATAATCAAAACTGACAATTCCTGTTTTTGTAAGCTCTTTGGCTGCAAGGCTGCTTGTCTCCTTTGAAACTGTTGCCTGTGTCACATCGATGCTGTTTACATCAGCCATTTTTTTCTTGCCGCATCCGGCAAATGTAAAGGCTGTCATAAGTGCAATAAGCACTGCCGCTGTTTTGAATAAATGTTTCTTTGTCATATTTTTATCTCCTCACTATATTCTTATCTCTTTGAATTGCTTCTTTTGCTGGTACTAATATACATAACACCTTAGCTGATTTATTTCCATAAAAATCTTTAAAATCTACAGCAATACGCCTGTCTGCTATGTAATTCTTATAATATTCTTCATCTGCAAGTTTGAAATCTAAAACCTCAAATCTATCTGAAATATCTGAATCAAACTCTCCTGAAACTGTTCCTCGGAAAGTCATTCCCTCATTATAAAAGATTTCTACATCATTATATATACCTTTGTATTTCTCTTTCAACTTTTCAACTGTTAATAACACATTTATCACCTCTCAATCAAATTTATCTGTGTATAATGCACCTGTTGTCTTTTAAATAATAATAGCAATTGTCACGGATAAAGACTTCTAATCATCACTCTTTTAATGTATCTTCTAAAACATTAGCTGTTGCATTATCTGTAATTATTACTGAATATTCTTCAAATTTTGCTATCAGGTAAGATGCATCACTTGATTTTAACATTTCAATCAATTCTTTTATTTCATTCATTTTGAAACCTCAATAATTCATAAAATCTATCTCATTAATATTTTATAAATACTTCTTTATCGCCTGAATATTCATTTAATGCTTCTTCTGCAGCTCTGACACTGTCAAACGTAGCAATTGTTTTATATTCCGGTTTTTCAATAAGTTCAATATGCATTGATGAATAAGCATGTATATCTCCGCCGCCAAGCCATTCACCATCAACATCATACTTATTTTCTTCGATACAGTATTCTTCAACAAGAAAATATTTACTTCCGGAGTTTGTAAGCAATGTTATTGAACTTTTTTTATCTTTCAAATCTTCTAAGGCATCTGAAAGCTCCTGAAATGAATCTATTATCTGCGTATCAGGAAATGCACCAATTGTCATTCCTGATTCAATTTTATCTCTGTCTTCGTAAGGAACTTCCATTCTGTTTAACTTAATCTCATACCTTATTATTTTAGCCTGCGTGCTTTTTACAAGCCACTCATAATATAATGCTCTTACAAGATAATCTGAACACTTTCTCTCTCCTGATTCCCAGTCTGAAACTGTCCTGTACGGAATATCAAAATATTCACAGAACGACTTCCTGTTCATTCCTGTTTTTTCTCTTAATTCACTGATTGTCATATAAATAAGCCTCCTTTTAACGCTTTGTGTTTTATAATTATATATTATACGCATTGCGTTATTTTGTCAAGACTTTTATTTATATATAGCATTTATTATTTTATTTTCTTCAGACCTAAGTGGAAATGATACCTTAACACCGTTTTCAAGCCATTCTGTATTTTCATGTGGTGCGACCGGTTCACTTATTTCTGTTCCTTTTTTCACTTTATATGACTTATACAATGTATTGTCCGGAAGATAAAAATTAATTGTAACTGTGTCTGTAATCTCTGCGTCTTCAGTTGTTTGCTGTTCTTCTAACAATACTGTTTTTGATGCTGTAACTGCTCCGGTTTTACCATTTATATGCTTATATTCTTCTTTAACCTGTACTGTCATGATTCCTTTTTCAATGTCAGCATCAAGTATATTTACTGTAAGCTCTGAATCAGACTGAATCTGTCCTGCAATATTTGACACCAAATCAGCTATATATTCATCTGTATCACTTATATCATATGTTCCTTTTGATAATGTACTTAATGTACCCTCGAGTGCTGTATCAAGTGCATCTGAAAGCTCTTGTGAACGTGTACTGCGGGAATTCATTGTACTTACAATGTTTACAGAAAGAAGAATCATTGCTGCAAACACAAAGCCTATAACAATATTCCTCATTGTTTTTCCTCCACATTTATAAAAATTTCAGATGTAGTTTCATGCTGCAAAGCATCATAAACATATGTTTCAATTTTATAAATTCCGGGGTAACGAAACATGACTTTTTTCGTTGTTGCACTGTAAGCTGAAGTATAATCATTGCCGGCAGAATCTGTTATTGAAATCACTCTGAAAGCCGGAAGCTGTGAAGCTGTATACTCTGTTCCATTAAGTGTTACAATAAAATATTTCAGAAAATCTGTTTCTGTTTCTGCTTCAATAATCATTGAAGTGTCATATGTTATTTCAGGAGATTCAGATTTTATAACATCTGAAACTGTAGCAGAATCATTATAATTATTATAATTGCTGTCGTTTACTTCAGCATTTGCCGCAATTGCATTTTTATATCCGGTAACAGATGTACCGTCCTTTTTAGAATATCTTCCATTGTGAAGCACTCCCAGAATCGCAATAAAAACAACAGCTGCAAGCAGCATTTTTGATATAAACCCTATTATTTCATCCATTAGACACTCCTAACCAAGATTTGAAGTGACAATATTTGCAATATATACAGCAAAATCACTCCCCATTATTGCATTTAAAATAAAAACAAAAACTGCTGTGAAAGTGGCAGCTCCAATCACTCCGTCACCTAAAAAATCAAATAAATCTTCCATAAAAATCCTTTCCACATGTGCGTAAACGCACATGTTAAAATGAAGTTAAGAAAACAAATATTGCGGCCAGGAATGAAAGACATCCTGTTCCAAATAAAATATCAATTAAAGAGCCGCCTATCTGCTCTATCAATATTTCCATAATAACCTCCTATCTGCAAAACGCACGGCATTCATGTGTTGATAGTATATTTAATACCGGCAAATCATAATTGTATTTAATTATAACTTTGCACATTACTGTTTTACCGTTTTCATCCGCATATTTTTCAACATCAAGTGTGTAACCGTTATCTGCCGCTGTCTGAATACAACTGCTTATTACGGTATCAGACATTCCACCGGCTTCAATTTCCTGAACCGTATCTGTATGAAAATTTTTTGCTTTTATTGCGTCGGAATTAGCCATTATGAAAGCAGATATTATCAGTGTTCCTAAAAAAATTAACAGGACTGATAATAAAGACTTAAATATTTCATTCATGATTATGTAACTCCTTTTAAATAAGATTAACTGTCATGCTCATGAAGCAGACAACCATAAAAACCAGGTCAACAATAAGAAGAACACAGCCTGCACCAACTTCGAGAAACAAATATATTTCATTAGCTGCTTTCTTGTCTTTCCTGTGCTGTTCGCTTATACTTTCGTTTAATTTCCGGTTTTGTTCAAAAATTGCATCAATTTCACGCTCTACATCAGCACCGAAAGCATTTTGTACACTGTAAAGAGTATTCATTACTTCATTTACAGAAGAAAGATTTACACTTTTACAAAAATTGTTGTAAGGTACAGGGCTTGTCGGCTCAGCATCAAGAGCTACAAGCATTTCTCTTATTTCCGGTTTTAAAATTCCCGGGGCTGTATCGTAGCTTTGAGCAATGCTTACAGGCACATTGTTAAACTGCATAAGAAGTGTAATCTGCATTACCCAGTCAGAAAATGCTGCCTGCATACGTTTAGCAAGCTGCTTTTTTCCCATGCTATACCCTGTTTTATAAGACGTTGCAAGAAAAAAACTGAACAGGCCTCCGGCAATAATAATCATTTTATTTGCTGTTAATATATACAGTATTCCAGTTATAACAACTGAAACAAACGCATAAAGAAGTGATTTTGTACGCTCTTTTTTAAAATCATAATTGATTACTTTGTAATAAAAGGCCTCCTGCTTTGCATCATCATCTTTTATATCATTTTCAAGCCAGCTTTTTCCTATTACATTACTTAATTTTGTATACAGTGCAAGTGTTATTATAATAACCAAAAGTGATGCTATCCGCACTAAAGCATAATTCGACAAATCAAATTTAAAAACAGGATAGATTGCTGGAATATAAAGAATAAACATACATATTCCGACCATGATAATTGAAAAATAAATAAATATTGTTCTTATATATGTTCTGTCTTTCTGCTGTTTAACAACATCATTCACCCAGTCTTCCCGCTCTTTAATCTGCATTTCGATTCCCAGGTTAGGATTACCTCCATTTTGCTCAACCATTAAAAAAAATTCATGCATACGCTTTATTCGCTTGTTGGGGTAAGCCATTTCTATTATTTTTAATGCTTTTGCTTCAACCGTTCGTTCGTTTTGTGTATCTTTAAAAGCATTCTTTATCTTCTTATTAAGAAGCGTGTCGTCCTGTGTATGTATATACTCAATTGCCTGACTGATCGTATTTTTCATGTTTCCATCATGGAAAACCTGTTCAACATTCTCAAGAGCAGTTATTATCTTGTTATGTGCCTTGAAATAATAAAGCATTTTTTCAAGATACCTTGAAGCATCCGAAAAACGACGTTGCTCATACATTGCCCTGTAAGAATGATGTACAAGAACAGGAGTTATTAATATTGCTGCAGCACATATTAATACATATTCAGGTGCATGTAGCTTAAAAAGCCATGCCGCAAGAAGACTTCCACAAATCATTAAAAGGTATGTAATCATAAGTTTTTTCAGGGAAAAAACATATCCAAAATGTTCAATTTCACCTATCAGATTTTTGTGATTCAAATAGTAAAATATATTTTTCTTTTTCATGTCCGCCTCACTTTAAATTTTGTATGTGTTCAATTCGAACGGATTCCTTATTCCGGCATATTCCATTTTTTTTAAAATCTTATCCGGAAGTGTATTACCGACATTTTTTTGATGTATCATATAATCAATACATTCATTTTTGTTGTTATTTCTGTCAAAAAATCCTATTTCATCTACATAACGTGTAGCTGTTTTATCTTTGTTTTTCTTCTTATTAATAAATATGCCTATGTCAAGATTATAAAAAATATCATTTTCAATCTGTTCTGAGTTACGCCTTGATTCAAGCAGATTTAAAATTCTGTCAGGAATTGTACGATACCCCCCGGAATGAATTGTTGTAATTCCCGGAACACCGCTTGTCCACAAAGTGACAAGCTCTTTTACTTCCGTTGAACGAACTTCTGTAAATAGTATTCTTTTAGGATTAAGCTTCATGCACAGCTTGATTGCATCTCTGTATGAAAAAAATTCATTCGTTTCAAGGGCAATACATGATGCTTCAGGTTTTAGTTTTTTGTAATACCATTCAGCAGAATCTTCAATCGTTACAACTGTTTCATCATCAGGAATATACTGGCTTAAATATTTTCCAAATTCGGTTTTACCGGCCTCGGGAATTCCTCCAACAACAACATTGCATCCTGCAATTATGCAGTTAATAAGAAGATTTAATTCTTTTTCCTTTATATATCCGCTTTTTATAAGTGAATCGTATGTGAACCGGGATTTTACAGTTGTTCTTCTTATCGAAAGAGCATTTCCATTCGGTGCAATCGATTTATGAACTGCTGTAACTCTTATATGTAATTCTTCATTTGCAGTCTCAAGAATATTTTTTTCCTGATTAAAAACCTCCCCTTTGCTGTTTGCAATGTTTGCAATTAGATTATTCACATATGTTTCATCAACATCTGTATTATCATCTTTATAGCACCTGTTTGATGTATCTCTTAGCCATAATTCTGTGCCATTCCAATCGATGTTTGTTATTTCATCATTTTCAAGATATTTTTGAATAGGCTTCAGCCGCTCAAGCGTAAGAACTCCTGTTTTAAATTCCATATTTTCCCTCTTTCAAATTTTCTTTAAAAGGGGCTTTTTAAAGCCCCTTTTACTGCTACTATACAAGGTTTACAATTTTGTCCATAAGTGACGAAAAAGCTGTCGCAACTGGTCCATTTGCGGCAACAAGAACGCCTATAATAGCAACAACTCCAATTACAACTGCAATTTTTACAACTGGCTTACCTAACTGATCAACAATAAATTCCATTTCTTTTTCCTCCTGGTTATAAATAAATTTATAGAAACATGATTGCTCATGCTGCTATCGTGACTGTTTTGCAAACTCTTCTAAGAGCTGCAAAAGATAATTTACTGCTTCAGGCTTCATATCCTGAATTATGTATAAAAATTTTTTTGCATATCTTTCCATTTCGCACGATTTTTCTATAGGAATAATAGCTTCTGGCGAAACATCTAATGCAATTATTGCCTTTACAAGTGATGCTGTACCGATGGTTTTAATGCCATTTTCAAAATTACTTATATGTGTTGCACTTATATTTGTCATGTCAGCAAATCTGTTAAGGCTTATATGCTGTCTGATTCTTTCATTTTTTATGTTTATGCCTATCTCATCGACAAGCTCATTTATCTTCCTGTCATCATAAATTTCAGGTTTATAAAACATCTAATCACCCCGCAGATTCAAATTTTGGCATATTGTTTAAAATAAATTCACATGCTGAATTCCAAAGGTTTAAAAGAGCAATTCTTACTTCCTCTCTTGAAAGGCACACGGCAATAAGAAATATTACAAATATTATTGATATAACTATCAGTAGTCTGATGATAAACATAACAACACTCTTAAGCTTTTCTGAAATCTTAAACTGCGGCTTACTGCGTTCTATATCTTCAAGCTGTTTTTTTATAACTGCTTTTGTATTTCTTATACTTTCTGCTCTTTGTTCTTCCTGCACTTTTTTCATAAGCACATTATTAAATTTCCCCATAGTCATTTTCCGCCCTTGAATATATTAAAAATTGAATGTTTCTCTGATTTCATAGACTCTTTTTTTACATCTTCAACAGGCATCATTTTTTCAAAATCAGGATTGTTTATATAATCAAATGGATCAGGAGCATACACTGTAAAAAATGTATCGTTTTCTTTTTCACACATCATTTCTTTAATATCACTTTTATCTGATTCAGGAACGAAATTAAATATATATTTTGCATTTGCATATGTATTTGATTGTAAAATATTTTGTATTGTTTCAATTTCATTTGCTTTTGAACCTGTAACAAATACAGTCAGATCCTTTTCTAAAAAAGAAACTTTATTAAAATCCGGACTAACAACAGAGCCATAATCACATACAATATAGTTATATCCGCCTGAAACAGCATCACCCATATTTGAAGCCGTATACATATTTATATCATTGAAATTTATGTATCTGTTTTCCTTATCCTTTTTTATATCTGCATAAAGCCTTACACAGTTATCAATGTATTCTGAAGAATTCACTTCAACATAACACGCATTATATCCTTTGGATTTAAGATATTTGACAAGCTGCATACACAATGTTGTTGTTCCAATTCGCGAAAGAGTTCCACATACACCGACCGATTTTAATTTTAACGGCTTTAACTCAATATTTTCCGTTTTAGGCTTTAAATCAATTCCATTTTCTTCATAATACCCTGATAAGCATTTTTCATATTCTTCATATTGTCTTGCAAGACTTGTAGCAAGTATAAAATTCTTAAATCCGGAATTAATAAGAATTTCAATCATTTCTGAGTTATACGAATAGCCTACCGCAACAATTATAATAATTGAGTTTTTCGCTTTTTTTATTCTCAAGAAATAATCTTTTATTACAACTGCATCATCAATCAGATTATCAACATCAAAAAGAATCACGTCATAATTTGCTTGAAAAATAATATCTTCATAATCAGCAACTCTCGTATATGTTCCTGTATATTTAATCTTATCTTTCTTGCTTATTTCCTGTATAAAATTTCCTCTGATTTCGTTTCCAACATACAAAATATTCATATTGTACCTTTCTAGTGCCATTTATAGCACCTGTTATTCATATATAAGTTTAATTGCCTTATAATCATCTATCTTTTCATCAATTGTTTTTATGTCACTCTGCAATGACTTTATATTGCTGTTTGCTGATATAAGTTGTTTATTTACATCTGCAATCTGCCTGTTTATGTTATTTAACTCATCAGCAGCTGCATATTTTTTTTGCGATTCAAGTGTTGTAATAAGATCTTCAAGATTTTTTACATTTACAGCCGCATCGTCAATTTTTTTCTGAATGTCAGTTTTTTCTTTTTCATAATGTTCAATATATCTGTTAAGTTTTGCTACATAATATTCATTTATATCTTTATAATCCTTAATTTCAGCTACACGCTCTACTGAATTGCATGATACATAAAATTTTGCAGGATTCTGTTTTGTTCCATTATCAATATTTACAGCAACCCTGATTCCAGTAAAATCCGGAAGCACATTATATATCCTAATTACAGCTAATGTCGGTGATGTAAACATCACCGAAGTGTCATACATATCACCATTTCTATCTACCGTTTCATATGTATAGTTGTCATTTCCATCGTAAGCCTTATTTATAATACTGAATTCAACTTCCATCATTTTTGTATTTTCACAATACTGCCATTTTTCAAGAGTAAAAGTTCTGTCTGATAATTCAATTTGTGAATTAATGTCAGTTGACTTGTATTTTTCTTTCACCTTGAAAATGGCCTTTGAATTAAAGAAAAAGACGTATAAAATTACAATTACTGCAACACCAGCAACAGCTTTTGCGTTCTGATTTTTCTTAAATTTATTTAACGCTTTTTGTATTTTTTCTTTCATTTTCTTTTTCCTTTCTTACATGGATACAGCTTGAAACTTCAGTACATCTGAAACATTCTTTTTTTATTCCAAAATTTCCGGCACATTTTTTCAATTCTATTCCTCCTCGTTTTTATACGTATATGTCATTGCATCTACCCACTCACCGTCAATATTTACTCCAAAGTGTAGATGTGAACCTGTGCTTTCACCTGTTGAGCCGACAAGCATAATTACATCGCCGGCTTTCACTTCATCACCTGTATTCGCTATCAACTGGCTCGAATGATAATAATATGTTTTTATTCCGTTGTGATGATCTATTATAATGTGATAGCCGCAACTGTCATTGTAAGCTGAAGCTATTACTGTTCCATCTCCAGCGGCAACAACTTCCGTTCCTGTCGGAGCTGCAATATCTGTTCCTTTGTGAGCTTCAACAATTCCCGTTACCGGATTTTCTCTGTCCGGAGCAAAATCAGATGTTATATTTGCTCTTGTATATCCCGGAAGTGGCCACATCAGCCCTAATCCTTTACGTCCTACAAACCTTAGTAAAATTGCCGGAATTTTAAAATTATAGTAATCTCTTACAACACCGTCTTCAGTCATATGAATTACTCGTGATTTCCCGACGTAAACTCCGGCATCACAATAATCGCCGTTTTCATCCTGATAAATAATTACATCGCCCTCATACATTACTTGTGGTCTTATGTACGTTTTTTTATCCAGCTTATATGAAACATATCTGCTGTTAATTAAATCTTCATATGACGAATCAGGAAGATTATAATAATCTTCATCTGCATCACTTATATATGTTGCATATATATTTTTTATAAATCCAAGTCTATCACAGCCGTTTACATCTGAACCACCCTCTAAATAAGGAATATTATCTATCGCATTTTCAGCGTATCTTGCAACGCTTTCGCCTTGCTTTACGGCATCCTCACTTAATTCTTCCTTTTCTATCATAAGTTTGTTGATGTAATCGTCAGGATTCAAAAATTCTCCATTTTTTTCGATTCCAAACTCGCAGATATAGCTGTCATATTCATTCATATATGTAACAATACCGATTGTTCGTCCTTTTTTTAATTCCCACCCGACCTCAACTGAAACATCTGAAAGATAGTTATAATGAAGCATGTAATCATCATGCTGTATCATTACGTTTGTGTAATCAGCGTATCTTGCAATATTTACGACTATACCATCCGCCGCACATAAAACAGGCTGTGCTTTAACTCCTTTATATAATTTGTACTTATATGAATCATCAAACTGTTTTATAGTTTGTGATAACGCCAGCGGTGCCTCAAATTCTTTTATGCCGCCTGTGAGAACATCAACGTACATTGCTACACTTATTGCAAAAGAAGAATTTCTGCTTCTTAATTCGTGTTCATCTTTATAATTCTTTGCTGTATCAGCACTATATCCGCCATGTTCTTTTGCGTAAGAAACAAATCCTCTGTCAAATTCATATGACTGATACAATATATAAAGATTTGCTGTATCATATAGATCAACAACTCCACACATATCAAGAAGTGTCTTAACTTCTTTAACACCACAGCGTATAGAATAAGAAGTATTTATAATATCTCCATCTTCTTTACCGTATAATTCGTTTGATTCTTTATTTGATGATTTCATTACATCACCAAATCCACCACCAGTTGAAACCTGCATTATTGCAAGAACAACATCTGTATAATATTCGATTCCTTCTTCTTTGCAATATTGATATGCTTGATTCCGCCACTGTTCAACTCCCTGTGAAAATGTTGTATAATCAGCATCAACTGAAAAACTGCTTCTCGATGAAACTATTACTACTATCATTAAAATAAGAAGTATTATAAAAAATCCAAAACTTGTAAACATTCCTGCAAACAGTTTTAAAATAAATTTTAACAGCTTAATACGGCTGTACGTATTAGCAGCCTTTTCAGTCAGTTCATTCATTAAGCACCACCCCTGAATAAATTAAGTTCGTCATTAGATGCATATACATTAAACTCAATATTTCTATCACCCTGAATAGATAAAATAAATTCTCCCTGATGTAATCGTGGGATTCTCTTATATTCTGTCTCTGTAAGTGAAGTACCAAAAGCATTTTTAAGTGTTGGCACAAGACTTTCATCCTGAATGCCAATAAATTTATAATTTGAAAATGAAAATAGATCCTTTATCTGTTTAGTTGATTCCTCGCTTGAGCCATCAGGAATGCATTCTGAAATTGACTGTGTAGCAAGCAAAAGACCTCCGAAAACTTTTCGCATTTCTCGTTGCATATCAGTAAGCTGCTGAATTGCGACCGGAAATCTTGTGTTCATGATTTTATGTGCTTCATCAAATTCAATTAAAAAATGAACAACATCATTTAATGATATCTGCCCCTCTTCATACATTTTCTTCATTATGAGGCCGTTCCTGGTACAGTTATCCCAGCACATGGAAAGCGTTTCATACAAGATTGTGTTTGCTATATGTGCTGGCAGTGAAGCTATATTTTTTATGTTAAACACAACTCCCTGCGTATCCATGATGTTATCAATTGTTGTATGTCCATCAAGCATTTTTCCGTAATTATCACGAACACTTTCAAATAATCTTCTTATATTTGAAAGTCTTACGATTTCATTAACAAGGAGCTGTTCTTCTGCTGCTGATTTCGGATTTTGTTGTTTTATCATATTCATTTCATAAGATACATAACCAATAAAATCTGAAATCGTAGGGTATTCTTCAGAATTGAAACCTGTAATAACATCACCAGGTTTAATTTCTTCAGGAAGAATACCTGAATGAATATACATCTTTTTCACTACTTTATTAAAAGATATAATCTCCTGTGAGTTATGTTCCTGTGCCAGAATCTCATAAATAAGTGAAAGTTTAGCAGAATGTCTTGACCAGCAAATTCCTTCATCTTCATCAACTTTTAAAATCTGAAACATATTATAAATTCCGTCTGTTCCATCAAGATTGATTGTTTTCCATCCGCATACATCAGCCATATATTTTAATTCACCGGTAACATCAAATAATCTTACAAAATCGCCTAAGATAAAAGCATTATGCCCGATTTTTTTTAGGAGTGTTGACTTTCCTGAACCCATGTTTCCTAAAATCAGAACATTATAATATGTCCTGATTTTTGTTTTAAAAAACATATTAAAAATAACAGAGCCGCCACAGGCTGTACTTCCAAGATAAAGTCCGTTTGGATCACTTAAAGATGCAAAATGAAAAGGATCTCCTGCAGCAATAGCTTCGTCAAGAAGCGGAATTCCGTATCTTGAATTTACATTTTCAAGCTGTTTTTTATAAGACATAAACATTGACTGAAATTCATACTGCTGTTCATTTAACATTACAGCACCTTTGTAATCATCAAGTTTGTTTAAAATCTCTTCCTGACGTTTTTCAAGTTCAGCTTTTGTATGTGCTGAAAAGAAAATTCTTACAACAACCGATTTTAAAACTCTCGACATACGCTTTACATTTTCGTAAAGCATATTCAGATCATCATATGCACTTACAGCGTCAGAAACACCAGTATCACTTCTTTCTGCTCCTGCACGTCCTCTATATTCACTCATGCTCCTTTTTATATTTGCAAGTGCATCTGTTTCATTTTCAGTATGAATATCAATTACAGTTATTGCACCCTCAAAATAGCAGACATCTGAAAGCCAGTGATTATATATATACGTAGGAAATTTATATATCTGTATACATGCTTCATAGCCTGTGCCTGTACGTGCATAGTCTGTTAAAAATTTTATTCCGCCCTGGGGCTGAATAAACTCTAACAGTTCCGCATCATATTTCACACTTTCTGTACTATCACTGTTTTTTAACTCATTATTGTTTTTACTTTTTAGTTTCATAACTACCTCAAGCCTTAATATTTTTGTTATTAAGTTTCATAAGCACAATATCTTTTTCTTTCTTACTTATATTAATAAGAAGATTTTGAACTGATAGATTCTGTTTTATTAAAAGGGCATGTTTTCTATGCTCCTCAAAATCCCGGCTGAAATACATTATAAAAAATTCTTTTGTAAGCCTGTTTTTCTGAATCCATTCAAGCTCTCTCAATTTTATTTCAAGCTGATTTTTCCTGTATTCATTTTTACATGTTTCAATTTTATGACTGACGTATGCAATCTGTTCTTCACAATTCGTCGGAATATTAATGCTTATTATCTTCATATCATCTTTATATGTTTTAAAAAGTTCTGTAAGCTGCAACATATCTCTTTCAAGCTCATCTTCAGACTGTGTCGCAAAATCTTTACATTTAATGCCTACAATATCTAAAATTGAACCATCTTCATTGACATAACAGTTATTTTCTCTGTCATAACTGCGGATTTTTAACAGTTTTAATGTATTATGCTGCACTTTATTTTTCTTCATTTTTCATACTCTCCAAAATTTTATGGGTTTTTTCAACCTGTGAAATGTTCTTTAGCGGACGATATAAAGTTGTATCTCTTACCATCAGAATGTTTAACGCTTTTATCCTTTTAAATTTTGGATTACTTTTTGATTCGGCAGTCATGTAGATTGCTACAAAAGCATTAAATATAACAAAAAATACAATCAGCTTATCATAAATAAAATTATTAAGAAGAATTGCTATAAATATCATTACAAGAATTGCAAGAATATCATTTATGTAAAAGCGGCTGCTTTCTGAAATTTTTGTTCCTGATTTAAGATTATTTACTACAACGTATCTGTCTTTCATTATTCATCCTCTCCAAAATCAGTCTTAAATTTTGAATCTTTAAAAATTCTCGGCTGTTCTGTATTTTTCTTGACAGTTTCATCATTTACCTGTTTAACAACAGTTGAAATATCTGATGCTGTTTTAACTGATTTCAGGTTTTCTTTATTAACAGTTTTATTTACCTTTATGGAATCTGTTGATTTAGAAACTGTTTGTACTGTTTTAGTCTGTTTTACATTATCAGGCTGTTTCAGCTTTGTAGCTGCTTTTGCCGATTCCGTCTTTCCGGCTTTTATTTCCGGAGATTTTGTTTCAGGCTGCTTCAGCTTTGTAGTTGCTTTCGCTGATTCTGTCTTTCCGGCTTTTATTCCTGAAACTTTCGTTTCAGGCTGCTTCAGCTTTGTAGCTGCTTTTGCTGATTCTGTTTTTCCGGCTTTTATTCCTGAAACTTTCGTTTCAGGCTGCTTCAGCTTTGTAGCTG
>OIZW01000507.1_pt1 | contig 34458 bp, 40 predicted proteins | sample 1588581 | NCBI WGS metagenome assembly OIZW01 (sample SAMN03283266) | human gut metagenome | biome: human-associated habitat; material: feces | host: Homo sapiens | place: USA | collected 2013 | reverse complement strand
CCTTTTGTAGTATACTAAAAATAAATTCAATAATCAACATTATGTTGTAAAATGAATGTGTTACGAAAGTGTGGGGGCTCATTTTCCTTGATGATTTTCTAAATAAATATCATGTTGTTTCAAGGAAAATGTTATGAACTGAATAAATTGAACTTATCAAAAACATTATATCTTTCATTTTGATGTTATTCAATATAAATTTTATTATATTATTTCTTAATTTATATCTGCGATGCTTTCAACAAAACAATTATAATAAATATATCTTTTCCCATCATAATCGAATTTTACATAGTTATTGTTTTCTTCAATATCAATTTTTCCTTCATATTCTGCAAGCAATTTTCCGTCTGCTGTATAAACCTTTATCGTTCTTTGCATTCCGTTTGAAATATCACTTTTTACATCTACAACTGCCCTTTTCCATGATGCTGAACTTATAATTATGAGAAATAAAACAACAATTCCAGCAATTATTAAAACTCTTTTTTTAGCCATATCATAGTCTCCTTTTTTAATAACTTAAAGCTCTCAATGCATCTGTATAATTACCAACCGGGCTTCCAAGCGCCGGCACTCCTACCTGCATGACGTCTACCCATTTGCTTCCTTTTCCAATTACTTTCTTGACTTTATCCGCTGATAGTGACTTGATTTCTTTCTCATAGTTTTCCGGAAGTATAATCTCGCCATCATATTTTTCAATGATCCTTTCGAGATCTCCATTTTCACGAGTGTAGATTATCTTTGCCAGACTATCTGCTCCATTGATTGACCAGCGCATTTTTCGCCCCTTCATCCGGTTGGTGATGAGGCTGCAGTTCTGATTTTCCTGCACACCCATATTTTTGTATATCTGTCCTTCAGGAGCTTGCAGATCAACGCCCATATCTTTGAGCTGTTCCTGCCAGCGCGGAAGTCCATTGATGTTGTTGCTCAAATATCTATATAAGTCCTTTGCAAGCTTCAGATCTGTCTTGTGTTGGTCATCATCAATGCTATTTATATATGTCTCGATATCCTGCAGACCACTTTCATAATTTCCAGACATTATTTTGTCAAGAATCCTTCCTGCAATTTTTTTATGTTTAATGCATCCGCGTATTTTTTTCACGATGTGGAATCGGTCAAGCTGAAAGATTCTCTCTGGATTGTAAGTATTGCTGATCCACGCAGCTCCGTCGCCATTTAATACCCGAATTTGGTCTGCATCTATATGAAAAACACTCTGGATGAGTGCTTCTGTTTTCGTATTAAATTTGTTTGCACTGGTCATCCCGGCAAGCACTTTCTTATTTACTAATTTTTTACCGTTTTCGCTCCAACCGGAATAAACGGTTGCAAGCTTCATTTCCTGTGATTTTGCTTTCTTTTTGTTTTTCTGTATATTCAAATAAACGCCATCTGCTTCCAGAAATATAATCGGGCTTTCCGTCTCTCCTCTGGTTGTCTCTTCTTCCATCTCATTCAGTATTATTTCCTCTTCCTTGCCGATTTCTTTGCCGATCTGTTGCACGACGTTCCAGGCTCCATGACTGCTAATTGTCTGACCTGTTGTCCCGGATATCAATTCTGCTGTTTTTCGATATGGCATTTCCGCTGCAGCTTCGCTAATTATTTTCGCCAGATTGGAGGAAACCGCCCCAATTTTTTCCATCTTCATTCTATCTTCTAAAAGGTAAACATAGTGTTTAGTTTCTCGATCCAGATACATGTGCCGGTTATATTCGACTTCCCCATACACCGTCTTAACTGTTGCCTTTCGGATCTGCTTATTCTCATACCGTTTCTTATCTCTTGTATTCATCAGGTATCTGTCAAGCTCTTCGAGAAGTTCTCGCGTCATCTCCCTTGCTGCTTCACAAACGGCAGAATATATCTTTCGTTCCATATCCTCAAACTTTGCTGTCAGAAGCTCATCCATGTTGTAATTCATATTCATTTCCTCCTGACTTTATATTATAACATTTTAGTCAAAGAAAAAGGATAGCGGTCTCAGACTGCTATCCTCGTCTTTAACCAATATTTATTTTATAGTCCATCGCGATCCAGAGCTTCAACCCTCGCTTCTGGCATATGTCCTCCGACATCTGCTTTCCACACAGACCGTGCTTTTTTCCACGGTAAGTATCATTGTCTTCTAAAAGCTGCCTTCTCAGATGTGAATATTGTTATATCCTGCAGCTACCCCTTCATCGCCCCGTAATATCTTTCCGACTGTATCATCGTCTTTTTTCGCTATTCGAATTCATACATTTTCAAGATCAACAGACTTTATGATATACTCGAAAACGAACTGAATCAAAATAAGTTACTCAGCGGGCTCGTGGTGATTAACGTTATCGCTGTGACTTATGAACTTATCAATGAACATGCAAGGGTATGCCAATCAGCCCCTTGCGTGTTTTATTGTATCAGACTTTCTTTTTTTCTAAAAATGTACAAATTCGATTTTTTTCTAAGTTTGTAGATTTATGCCGATGCACTTCTTTTCGTTCCGGTTTCTTCATGCTACAGCGCAGCTACACTTTCCTTTTTCTTTCTCCGGGGGATTGGGGAACGCCCCAACAAGCGGGATTTGTGGCATTGTATTTATACAATGAACACTAATCCCCTGCTTGCTCCTTTTAGGAATATAAACATCATCAAAATCTACTTTTCTGGAACCGGGACGAAAATAAAAGAGTTCAATGTCGAAAATATATTCCTGTACAAAATTTAAGCACAAAAAACAGCCTATCCATGTACGCACGTACGATCTGGATAGGCTGCATAATTATCTGGTTTCTCTATCTGTTCTTTCTATTACATTATTGTTTTAATTAAGTCTACAATAATTGCTGCTCATTCTGACCAGCTCATTAGTTGAATATTTGCGATATAGATTATTTAATTCTATATCATAACTGGCAACACTAAATTCACTTTCTTTTTGTTGCATAATTGTCTTTAATAATTTTCGTGAAAAGTTATCTGATAATACAACTTGTCTCATATTCTCAATTTTTCCGGTAGAACAATCAATGAGCATGATCACCATACTTAGACCTATTTTTTCTTCCGGTATCTTAAAATCCGACAGGTATGGGCTCAAATGAATTGAATATGGTGCATCCATCCATTCGAGGTTTCCGATTTTGACTGTGAGCATAATGATATTTTTTAATTCAATGAACCGAATTTCAAATTTATTGCCAGCGGTAAATTGCTGTTGTTCTTCTGGAGTAGGCGCATTAAAATACACCATCAAAACCGTACTTTCATCTGTGATATCAAATTGCACTCCCTCTGGGTGATTTTTTAATTCTTCATAAATTTGTCCCTTTACATATTTTACCATAGATTAAATCTCCTTTTGTTCCATGATTTCTTCTATTGTGCAATTCAAAGCTTGGGATAATGAATGTAAAACTTCTCCTTGAGCTTTATTTATTTCTCTTTTGCCTTGTTCATAGCTTTGGATTGTATTTAGAGAAATTCCAGACACATTTGCCAGTTGCAACTGCGAATATCCAGCTTTCAATCGATATTTTTTTAGATTAGACATTTATTTATCCCTCCATTTCAATTATTATCTGCCAAAATGGCATCGATTTCCTCAATCCGCTTTAATAATCTTATTTTTTCCTGCTTTAACTGGAATTTATCTATACTTTTTTCTACTAATTTTGTGTCAACATCATATTCTGAATTATTTTTTTCTTTTTCATATATATTTTTATTTACATCGCATAGCAGCAAGACTGCTCCCTCTTTTACGATGCTTTTCCAATGATTTGAACTTCCGCCGCTCGTCACTTCTCCTTTTTCGCAGACAACGCCGTCACCAACTTTTGCTCCGCTGTCTCTTCCGTATGCATGAGCAAGAACCTTTCCGTACATGATAACATCCGATCTTTCGGATGATACATCTTCATAAAATGTCAGGCGCAAAGTTACCGTTTCGTTTTCGTCGATGTCAGAATATCCGTAAACCTCGCGCATAATGTTTCTTACGCTATCGGCTGCAGATTCCGGGACCGTCCAATATTTTCCACCAAAATCCCATGATGCACCGCCAACATTTTTCTTTAATTTTCTAACAAATTCCGCGCTATATGGAGTATATATTTTTGCAATTCCATCCTTTATTTCAATTTTCATTTTGGGTTCTTCCTTTCTTTTTATAATTCATTCATACCAATTAAATTCCACATCATGCCATCTATTGTTGTAGGATCATATTTCCGGCAATAATCTTCGCTTATTTTTTTATAAACCTCTCCTTTACTCAGGAAATCCTCAACAGCATCCATATATATCTTGATTGATTCTTCGGTCACTTGGTTTTTACAAGGATGGTAGAAACCATTGTAGCCTTTATACTCGTAATACCTTACCCAGAAACCACACTCCATGTCCGGATACTGATGTATTACTACATCATCATATCCATCTATCGTGAAAATTTTTTCATCCATTGATGATCTAATAATATTTTCTTTCATAGATCCCGCTCCTTTCTAATCTTCCAAATACATCTCATACAGATCATCCCATGCTTCCGCGTCAAGATGATCTTCTAAATAGCATGAAGCATCGAACGGATGCACCTCTTCGTGATCTAATACCCAGCTAATATCAATAGTATATTGTTCGCCGCCAACATTTACCCATACTTGATCAGCATCATTTTCTACGCCGTTGCCGTCCAGAGCTTCCGCTTGGAAATCCTCAAATCCAACCTTGAAATCAATATAAAAAACAGCTTCGGCATCATTATACTTTGTATACATTGTGAAGTCATTTTCCATTAAATCATCATTGAGATCATCATAATCATTCCCAACTAATTCTTGTAGATGATTAAATCCAACATGTTCGCCATCTTTGATTAAATCGAAAGTCTCTTCAACCTCTCCGGTTACGATCGCTTTCAAATTCTTAATGTTTTTAATATCCATACATTTCCACCTTTCACCACGTTGGTGCCTTTCTTATATATATTATTATAGCACCACAGTACCACCTTGTCAAGAATTTTATATCTTTTTTTACTCAAAAAACGGCTTAAATACGCCATTTCCAGCACATTATGGAAGTGCTACGAACCATCTGTACATTATGCCACTATCTATCTTTTTCTCTCATTCTTTCGTTCCGGTAAACATCCCGGTATGAGGGGGTAGGGTGTGGGAAGGGGGAACATGACCGCAGACTGTCCCCAGGCATTCCTGAAAAAAGGGTGCACTTATCCCTTGGCATATTTAAGCTGAATTTTTGAAAAAGTGCACAAAAAATGACGGTTGATCAAATTCCTGATCCCGTCATATTGCATAACATCCGGGTGCTGACTCCGGATGGGAAACGAAGCTCCGGGAATCGAACCCGGATTAACCATGCTCCGTACCAGAGATTCTTCTGCAGATATTACCAGCCAAATCTCTGATCTATGATTATAAAATTCGTACAGCCGGTTCTCCTGCGCATCTCACTTTCACTGATAGAAAGTGCCATAAACGATACGCAGGTAGACGGTATCTTGTCTGACCGCTTCCCTTCCTGTAAAATCTCATATGCTACCTGCTGGCACTGTGCCGGTGCTCCGTTTGCCAGGGCGTTCCGGAAATTGTCTGTCTTCGTTCCTTCAAATTGATTCGGGGCATATATGACATCCTCCAGCGTGAGTGCATCTCCATACTGCATATCCAATCGGTTCATAACTACGGTTCCTACTGCAAGCTTATCCTCGTAAGATGCTCCTGCTTCACTGTAGATCAGTGCTGCAAGCAGCTTCTCGTTATCCTCTCTCGTCTCGGTTGGTGTGATAACGTAGATATTACTGCAGCTCTCCATGACCTCGTCCATGGATATTGCCTTGCCTGTCGTGCCACCCTCACAGTTTTCTGCCCTGCAGTATTCCTCGTTGCCGGTTCCATCTGCGGGATCAAGTGCAGCTATTAACCCAGCTTCCGTGTACCCGATCAGAGTGATCCAGTGGCAGCCGCCTCCGGATACGTTTCTTCCGGTATTCCATTGACTACTCCCGCTTGATACATCACAGTTGTTATGTAAGTATACTACACATAGCGATCCATGCTGCAACGCCTCATCGATCGTGTCTGCAGATACCGTCCCTCTTGTTATTTTTACCGGGTAATGATTGTTTACCCATGCATCCGCGCCATACCAAAGCCCTACAAGACCATTATTGTGTTGCTCCAGCATATCTGGTGTGATCTGCAGCCCTAAACTCCGCAGAGCAGAGGCTGCAGCCGTCACACCACATGCTTTGTTTGCTTGTCCTGTATAGTTGTGCTGGTTATAGCTGTGATAGTCATACTGTGCTGCAGCTTCCCCCGCTCCATTCTCCGTACCGGATATGGAATGAAGTACACCTGCAGCAAGCGTTACTACTATGATTGCCGCGCCGATCGATACAAGTACCAGCTTTCCGACTGTGGTTGCTATCATTTTTACCAGTACTAAAACTTCCTTCATGATAAAGCCGGATACAGCTTTCGCAGATCTTCGGATTACACTCATTCCAGCATAATCCGGATCACTGTCTGACCTTTCCTTATTTCCAGAATATTCCGCATCCGAAAGGCTTACAAGATCGGTCACACTGTCTTTTACTGATCCGGCCGCTTTCGCGTTGACACATAATACTTCATTCGTCGTCTTTCCGGTATAGTTTTTTCCGGATTTTTCGGTATATCCGGAAAAGTCAGTCTGCATCGGATTCTCTGTTTTTTCGTCACTGTCTTTTTGTTTCATGATTTTCTCATGTATGGAAGAGACGGTGTCCGGATACTCCGTCACCGCCTCCTTTTTTTTCTGCAGCGTCTTTTTATTTCGTTCCAGTGCTTTTTCCCGTGTCCGGCTTTCCTTTTCTTCTTCCGGTTCCGTCCGGTTTGATACAGACACGATATCCATATCTCTCTGTGTATTTACAAGCATAAAACCACCACCTATGCACTTTTCACAACTGTGGTATTAACAAGCTGATAGATTTCCGAATCCTCCGGAATCGTATCATCCAATGTAAATATGACATTTCCTATTTTTGCTACGCCATGGCCGGGTTCTGCCGATTCCAGCTTCCGGATCTGGATTCCGGATAAGCCATACATATCTGCAAGTTGCACAGCATCCAGGTGATCCTGCTTAAACATGATCACATTTTCCGAGTTTTTAAGCATTGTAGACGCCGCCGGATTCTGCAGTATTTTAGTGACATTCTGAACAATCGCACGTAAGAAACCGCCGTATTTTCTACAGCGTTCAAAGAAATCTTCAATGATGAGTGTTGCCGCCGGATGCTTGAAGAAATAGTCCATCTCGTCAAAAGTGATATAGGTTGCCTTTCCAAGCTTTCGGTTGTGGATCAGTCTTTGATCGATCTGATCCATTATTACGATCATACCTGCATCTTTTTCCTGTTTGTTAAGTTTCGACAGATCATAACATACAAGCCGGCTCTGTATCTGAACACTTGTCGGCTGTGCAAAGGAATTAAATGAGCCTTTGATATGCCGCTCTGAAGCAAGAGCCAGCTGTTTTGCGGCCGGTTCCTGGTATTGTAAAAGCAGATCATAGATATCTGATAACGTCATCTGCAGGTACATTCCGCTCATCACACCATCGGCAAGCGTACGTACGGCACGATCGACAAGCGATTTTTCTGTTTCTCCAAACTTTGTACCATCATCCAAAATAGCTTCCATGAATGTCAAGATCAGATTACTTTTTTTCGTCACAGGATTGTCCTGGCGCGATTCGTCGACATATCCGTAATCTGCAGATATATCGGCCACATTGATATGATCCACGCCGACTTCGATAACCTGTCCTCCCAGTGCACGTACAAGCGGTGAATATTCCCCATCGGGATCCAGTATAATACTGTCGCCCTGGGTTAAAAGAACCTCATATAATATCTTCAGCTTTGCATCAACAGATTTTCCAAAGCCGGTCTTTCCTAATATCCACTCATGCCCGGATCCCTGCTTTGTTCTGTCTACCCACTGCTGCTGCTTTGTTTCCTCATGCTTCCCATAAGGTATCCCGGTGCTCTGGTTAAGCTGCACACTGTTGAACGGCAGCATGATCGCGGTGGTATCTGTGTCGCAGTCCCGGAGATACTGAATTGTCCGCTCACCAAACGGCAGCGCATCCATCAGCCCTTTTAACTGCTGAAAATACATATATGACATTTCACAATTATAATCGCCTGCCACATCTAAGATACTTTCCGTGTATTCATCTAACTGGTTCATATCTTCCGCAAGGAAACAGACGATTACCTGCACTAAAAACATCTTCTGATTGTCGTAGTCCATCGCGTTGTTATACGCATCGATTACCTTCCGATCTTTTGCAATCTGTCTTGGAAGCCGTTCTGCAGCTCCCTCACGTACGCTCCGCTTGCCGGACCAAATGTTTGCACTTGTCTCTACGCTGTCATCTTTTCGTTCAATCAGCTTTCGTGCCTCGGAATTGGATACGGCGACGATATCACTTGTTGCAACCAGATTGGTATGCACATCCGCAAGCCGCGTGAAAAAATCGTCCCGGATACTTGTGCCCCACGTGCGGAGCATCATAGTCCGTCCGACCATGCTGTTCATCTCGAAATAGTCTGCGTGTGGCCGGAACATATCCGGCGCTAACCGGTCAATAAACTTCCTCGTATTCGTTCTGGTTCCTTTATTCGGATCCCATGCAAAGCTGTATTCCGATTCCCTTCCCGCGTGCAGGAAGCTGTGCAGCACTTCCCCGCGCCGGTAGATACTCTGACGCTTGATTCCGGAATCGAATGTCAAAAACTTCTTATTTAAATCGCGTTCCATTCGGCTGAAATAGCTGTCCGCCTTTTCCGGATTTTTCTTTTCCGTAGAGAAAGTAATAAATTTGTCCTGGACAAATCCTTTGTCTCCTTCAATGTCATCATATCGAAGCCGGTTACACGCCGTCCGGATATGATCGTACCCATCTTCAACCGTAGTTGGTAAAAGCGTCTGCTGCAGCCGGTCTTTCTTGTTCATGCGCCGGTTAAGTAACGTGATCTTCATTGCTGCCTTGGAGCTGTCAAGCGAGTTAAGCAGCTCCTTCCAGCAGTCATATACTTTCTTTCGTTCCTCATTTGCTGCTGAATTATAGTCAATATCCTTTAAGTCATACGTCATGCTCCATCTGCCTCCGGCATGCTTAAACATGCCGTTTTCGCAAATCTGCTTAATCGGTATGATGTCCTGGCTTCTTGTTATTTTCGTCCGGTCTTTCGACAGGTCGTACTGCATAACTGTTGTCACTGCCATTATTATCTTCCCTCCTTCCTCTAAGTACAAGCGGATTTTTATTCATCCGCCACGTTGAATACATGGCCTGTATGATCTGTCCTACGTTCATTCCATCCATTGTTACAAATCCAAAGCTGCAGACGAAAACGACGACTACAGCGATTACCGGTATCTTGCAAAAGTCCGGTACCGGAAGGACAAAGTAGGTAATTGATCCGGCAATCAGCCCGACCGTTACACTTGCTATCTGCCCCGGCGTAAATCCAAGCATCGATGTCTTTATCTTTAATATCTCTTTATTTGGTTTTGCTTCTAACATAAATCTCCTTTCCTGCCGCCACGTATCCGCATGGCGGCATGTCATATTTGTATAATCATAAATTCAGTTTCTGGTGAATAAAGTTATCTGCTCCTTTGATCATGCCTGCCATAACCAAATACAGAAAAAGCATCTGCGACAGATATTTCCATAAAATTTCCGTCTTTTTTGCTTCCAGATCTTTTCTTGACATCTGTCTTTGTTCGCACCACTTTATCCAGACCTGTGCAACTTCTTCTTCCGTGTTGCAGTCTTCAATATCTTCTAAACTGACCAGCTCGTCCGTCATGCCGAAATCAAAGTTATTTGCAAACGCGGAAAATACCATACAGACAATTACGATGACGACGCCCTGCAGACACACTCCTATAAATGATTTCAGGTATGATACAAACGTACTCCGAAGCGGTCCTGCAGCGCCGCACGCAAGCGCAAGCGGCGCCACTGCGATATGCAGATAAATGTTGAATAATCTTCCATACACAACCATGATAATTGTGAAGCTGCACACCATAATTACCAATGCAAAAATCAGAACTACGATAAAGGACATCGTTGCTTTCGTCGCTCCAAGTCCGGACGTGGCAAGTTTGACCTGCTTCGGCAGCTCCACCCAGGATAAATCCAAAAAGTTCGTTCCGTCCGGGCCGGTTACCGTCTGCAGGATTTCCTTAAAACACCAGAATATAAAAAATAAAATATACTTCCCACCCTGCAGCAGCGAAGCCGTAATGCATAGAAGAATAAACGTCCATACAACAGATCCGAAATGTCTGGTCTTAATAAATTCGCCGCTGTCATGGATTAAAGCTATATAAAATCCGATGATTAATATAGACACTGCAGGTCCCATGAGCGCATCGTAGATCTTGCTGACGGTGGTCCATATCGTACCGTTTTGGTACGATATGGGATCAAGCATCAACACATCATATAATGATTTCATCCACGCATTGAAAAAATCAATCGATGCCTGCAGCGTTGACAATATCCAGTTCATAGGCTTCCTCCTAACTCATAAGCCAAGCTGCGATTGCTCCTGCACTACCAAGCAATACACCGGCTCCAAGTGCAATCAATCCTTGAATCTTCATGTCATTTTGGTGTCCGAACCAAGCTATAACCTCCATCACAAGGCCTACCACAAAAATCATGAACCCTAACGCAGCTGCGATATAGGCGAGAAATATTTTCCCTTTTTCGATTGGTTTTTTTACTTCTTTTGGAATGTCACTGCTATATGCCTCCGTCTGTACCTGTGCGCTGATCTGCGCTCCCTGCGGTTCTGCAGCTTTCACTTTCTCCGGGGTATAAAAAAAGCAGCCCATGAGGACTGCTAACATTCCGAACATGTATAAGATCACGTTCTTTCTCATTTTCAATTTTTTATCCATATAATTTTTTCCTCCTGTTCAAATACATTATCTTTGCTATGCTGCCAGTCTTTCCAGCAGCTCCTCTTCGGTCATAACCACGCTGTCTGCTTCAATATCTTCCAGCTTAACGATTTTATCCCGATCAGCCGCATCAATCCGGCTAATCGATTGCATATGACCTTTCGACTGCTCTGTGCTTCCCCAGTCATAGATCTTAGCCGGATCTTTTTCTCGCGTTAGATTTTTACCTTCCGCAATCAAATAGTAATTTGGATGATTCTTCATATTGTACTTTTCATCCTTTAACGCATTCTCGCCCTCGATGATCAGTATTGCCAGTTTGTTCGACTTCCGGCGCATTTCATCTGCCGTCATAAGATCTCGCTGCGTCGGCGTATACTGCACCGTATAACTTGCGTTCATGCCATGTGTAGTGCTTGTTGACTTGACCATAACCGTTTCTTTTCCGACGAGTGCCGAAAAGTATTCGCAGGTTTCTTTTTCGTTGCTTCCCAGGAAAAGCCATTCGGAGCAACATGCCATAAGTGTTTTGTAAATCGTGTCATATATTTTCTCGATCTGGCTCTTATCCTGCAGTACAATCGCGAACGAAATATTACGTGACCGCGCTGTTGATAGAATCTTCTGGTAATCATCCGGAAGCGCAATGTTTGCAAACTCGTCAAGTAAAAACCGGATGTGTATTGGTAAAGGTCCATCATAGACGTTATCTGCCAGATCATACAGCTGCTGGAACATCTGCTGGTACAGTGTTCCAATCAGGAAGTTCAAGCTCGCCTTGGAATCTGGCGTCACACAGAAAAGTGCAGTCTTTTGTGTGGCAAAGCTCCGAATATCGATATCATCGGTGATCGTAAGTTTCTGGAGTGCTTCCATGTTAAAGTATGCCAACTTGGACGATAAAGTAGACTGAATGCTCTGCAGCGTTTTCGCGCCGCCCTTATGGTAGTCTTTATAATATCCAACGGCGATGTGCCCTGGTTTTTCTTTTTCCAACTTCGCGAATATCATATCCACCGGTGACATAAAGCCATCTTCTTCCGATACTTCTGCAGCATGAAGAAGCTGCAGCACGGTTGCCATGTTCTGTTCTTCCTTCGGTGCCTCGTGATATAATAAGAAGCAAAAAGCCATCATCAGGTTTTTTGCCTGATCGTCCCAGAACTGATCCATTTTCTGAGTATTCTTTTGTTCCTGCGACGTAAAGAAGTTGTTGACAAAATCCAGCACATCCATATCGTTGCGGAAATACACAAAAGGGTTGTAACAGACCGATTTCTCCGGATTTGCCACGTCGAATACAAGTACCCGGTAGCCGTTTTTTCTTAGCATATCGCCGCATTTTTTCGCAAGCTCGCCTTTTGGATCTGTGACAACTAGGTTACAGTTCATCTGCATGATATTAGGTATAATATAACCTCGCGATTTCCATGTACCCGGACCACCCCAGATCAGCGTGTTTCCATTCTTCCCATGCCGGTTGAAATCGAACCCAAGTCTTGCCCGGTTTGTAAGTATCATATCCTGCATCCACTTCGGAGCCTGCGGGAATACCACTTCTTTTGCCGCATATTTCTTATTGATTTCTGCGACGCTCGCCCATCTCGCAGATCCATGTTCTTCTCCGGGCCGGCTGTTTTTCATGGAATCGTAGATAACAGCGCCGATCAGGATATACGCAAACGTTCCAATTACAAGAACTTTTGGTGTCTGCTTTGTTAAAAAAATCCGGACCGGGTGTTCTCGTAAATCCCTTTCCAGATGATCGATAAAATATGATATTCCGTCATTTGTAATAAACGGTGCAGCCCGGATCATGCCATATGCGAAAAACGGGTACAGCATGAGCAGCACCAGCAGCGTCATTTTTCTACGTTCCTGCAGCATTCCTTTCCACCTCCCGGCTTCCTGCATCCCTTGTTATAATTTTGTCCAGCGGCATCCGGATATCCCGTTCAATCGTCTTATTGATAAGAGCTATCCGTGACAGCTCATTTTTTGCTGCGCGATCTCCCATTTTGATAAGCCGATCCGGAAGCACGTCAATGTTCAACGCATCCGTGCTGATTCCGTAATGCGACGCAAGTGCATAGGCTGCCACGCAACAGGTATAGTGATACTGCGCCCGGTTATATGCCATAGTCGTGTCCTTCATCTGTCCGTGACAGATTGCATGTCCCATCTCGGTCGCGATTGCCGTGAAAAATTCATCTGCCGGAACCTTTCCTGATCGCACAACATAAATCAGTTTATCCTTTGGTGCATACATAGCTCTCGCTCCAGACACGTTCTTGATAGAATCCACAACCTGAATCGGGATATCTTTTCGTGTCAGCAGTGCCTCTAACGCTTGCTCCCCGGATGGCTCCGGTTTCTGGTAACTGTAATTTGTATCTGCCACATCATACATATACTTATAGTGATAGCCTGCAGGTTCTTTTCCGTTTGCTGCCATGATTACTTCGCCGTTTGCATCTTTGTCCGGCTCCCAGATGTAATATGCTGCAGCATCCTGATTTACGGCAACGCCCTGATTCTCCCAGGTATCATGCGCCTTGATCATCGTAAACGGCTTTTCCTGACTTTCATACATAAGCAGGAGCTGATTATTTACCGAATAATCTGGACATTTTCCGATAACATCGAGATACAGTTTTAATGCTGCAGAATCAGACAGCACCCATTTACTCATCTGCCCAATCCAGTCATTTTCAATTTTCATTTCGCACCGCCTCCTTTATATCCTTCATCTTATCCACCGCCGCACTTCCTGCCTGCAGTGTCTTTTCTGCGCTTCTCTCCGGATCACGCATCATGTCCGCGATCATCTTTCTTTCCTCGCTGGTAAGCTTCGTGTCGTCCTTTGAGACAGTTCCAGATTCATCGACCTTGTAACCGGATTCGTACATGCTGTTAATGAAGTTCTCAGACAATTTTCCATTTGTAAGCATTTCCTGATCGACCATATACTGCATCCGGTCGATATCCGTCATCTGATCCGCAGTCTTCCCGCGGTACAGCCGTTCGCCATCCTCATTGTAGCGTTCTAACGGTCTGTCCCAGCCGATACTGACTGTGACCGGCTCCATGCCGTCCGGCAGATCGCTCATGGCAGCCTCCCGCAGGCTTCTCGCGTTGGCAAACATGTCACGTGCGGAATCGGTTGCAGTTTTGTAGCCGTTTACCTGCTCCATGACGCTTTCACGCTGATTAAAACTTTGTGATGAGCTGCCGGATACTGGTACGCCCTCCTGCAGCTCCAAATTGAAATTTGGCTCGGTCTGCTCTCTTTCTTCGCGATTAGGGCTCATCATGTCCTGCATCATCTTTTGCTCCGGTGTGATATCCTGTGCCTGTGCGCGTTCCTCCTCGGTCAGATTCATGTCCATGCTTCCCTGCACGGCGCCGATTCCAAGAAGCTCCGCTATCCGGTTGATTCTCGGACTGTCACTCTTTTTTACAACAAGGTCATAGGCACCATCTTGATTTAATGCTACGCAATACTGGATGCCATAGTCTTTTGCAAGTGTGGCAAACTCCTTCATCTTAACATCCGGTAAAGTGTAATAATCGAGCGGCTCGCCGGTATCAAGCAGGGCTTTCATCCGCGTTGCCCCCGGCGACTTGTCCGGCTGCTTGGCGACTGCCGCAAGCATGGCTGCGATATTTTTTGCCGCACTTCCGGAAAGCCGGAGCGCGTACATCATGCCTTGTAGAGCAAACTGCACGATCATTTCCGCTTCTCTCGTTCCTTCCATTTCTATCCCTTCTTTCCTGATTTTTTATAAAATGCACATTCTTCTTTTTCACAGTACAGCGCATTTAATGCCGTGCATCGATGCGTTTTTTCGTGATAGGCAAAGCAGTCTGCCTTACAGCTTTCTTTCTTCTTCTCGTCCATGCTCCATGTTCCCCCTTTCCATCTCTCTTACTTTTTCTACTTTTTCCTGCATCTTCCGGCTGTTCTCTTTGATGTCCTTACACCAGTAAAGCTTCCTTCTGCAGTCTTTGATTTTTCCGGATAAATAATTTTTCTTTTCTTCGAGTGTATCCTTATCCGCGCCGGATGCAGACCGCAGTCTGTTTATGATATATGTTTTTTCGTCCTGGTACCGCTTTAAATCCTGCTTTATATCGTATTCCGCATCGGCAAGCTCCTGCAGGTTATCAATCTTATATTTGGATAAAAACTGTGTTTCTGACCGGATCCGATGCAGCTTCGTCAGGTCTTCCCGATACAGGTAGTTGACCTGCTTTGCGGTCATATGCTTTCCCTGATATACTCCAAGTAAAAAGCAGTACCGGACATACAGTGCATGTATGCCTGTAATCTTATATCTCGGCCGGGATGCATATAACGTCCTTGTCTTTGTTTCCTCTGGCATCCGGTACCGGCCGGATTTTACAGATTCTTCGATTCTCGCATCGATGCCAGATAGCGAATATCTATCCCCAAGCCGCCGATCGATCCGGACAAACCGCTCTTTTCCGGGCGGTTTTAAGGTGAAATATTTTGCACCGGCTTTGATTGTGTACCCCCGGCTTTTCAGGTTCTTAAGAAATTCCTGCAGGTTCCGGCTTTCCGCGATACACTCGTCAATATCCTGTCGGATTGCAGTCGTCCATGTCGGACGTCCTTCTTTTTCTGCCTGGTATTCTGCATAGGCTTTACCCTTAATTTGTGGATTTTCCACGATGCTTTTTTCGTACTGCCTGCACAGCCGGTCGGATTCTCTTGCCATGTCCTTCCATCTCACATCTAGTTTTTTCCCGTTGCGCCACGAAACGCTGTTTATGACGAAGTGATTATGAATATGCAACGTATCAAGATGTGTGCAGACAAGAATTTCGTAATCATCACCCCACAATCTCTGCGCAAGCTCTACGCCGATTGCATGTGCTTCCTCCGGTGTCACTTCTCCGGGTTTAAAGCTCTGGTATCCATGCCATAGAAGAATCCCGCTCTTTTTATGATAGTGCGTCTTGGTAAGCATCATCTGATCCCTCGCATATTCCGGCGAGCAGTTGATTCCGGTCACATACTTTCGTTCCTCTGTTTTTTCGCCTCTCGCTGCATAATCGATCACGTTTCCCATATCGTCTGTATCATAAGCATCCCGGTATCCCTGCATCGTATAATCGATCACGTCCTGAAACTGCTGTCGGTCGATCTGATTATAATTTTCGTCCGTTTCCACATGGATATTCACGATCGTCTTTTTTTCATTGGCGGCATAATCAAGCACCTGCTTAATGTCCGATCCTTCATGGATTGTCCAGATCTTAGTTACTGCCAAGCTCCTCACGCTCCCTGTCCTTTGCATTAAGCATTGATATAAGCTCTGACCGGATCTCGATGCTCCGCATGTTCCTGTCCAAATCGCCGAAATCATACCACTGCAGATCATGGATCAGATCGTCTACCTCTCGTCTCTGGAACGGCTCTAAGACGCTTTTCTGTATAGTAAAGCAAAGTTCATCCAGCTTCTTTGCTTCCTCTGCGTATTCATATGCATTGACAAGCCCGGTTGCATTTGCCACGTGCGCAATCTGGTTGATATTAACCCCGATCTTATGCAGCTCTGTTGTAAGTGCATCGAAGGTTTCCTTCGGAAGCTCGATCGGGATGGTATTCATGATCAGATCTCTTATCAGATGCGCCTCCTTCCGGTAGCCGCCTTTTTCCATCAACGCTTTTAATGCCTTATTTTCGTAATCGGTTACTTCGATGTGCTTTTGTACCATTTTCTGTCTTGTTCTATTCACTTCGTATCACCTGCCTTTCTTCTTTTGCTTTTGTTGTGATTGGTGCGCCGTTTTTTAGATAGTCGTTGCAGTCTTTATAGCCCTCCGGCGGCGGCTGGTTATATACCTTATAGCCGTCTTTTTGAAGAACCATGGACAGTGCCCTGGCTGCCAGCTTCCCCGGTCCATCATTGTCTAAGTGCAGACACACCGTATTTGTATACGGCAGCTCGTTAAAGTGCTGCTGCAGTGCAACCGGGATTTTGCTCTCTGCAAGATTTTCTCTCGGTTTATAGATCCCGCAGAGAGCAATCATGTTGTGACTTTTATAATCCACACCCATCTGTTTCATCAGGGTTGCATAGCTTAGCATGTCAATCGGTGCCTCAAAAAGATGCACTACGCTATTTCGCACGTCCCAGTCCTCGGCACGCGCCTGAAATGGAAACCGCCGGTTAGAACCGGCTGTTGTATTCTTAAACTCGCCTTTCGTTCCACGCAGCGCAACAAGCTTCACGTTGCCGTATGCGTCGTGACCGACGAAAGCGATATTTGCATGCTGATTGGTCAGATAAATTTCGCCTCTATCTACAAAGTCCTTCACGATCTCCCGGTCGATACCCCGCTGATTGCAGAGATAGTCATAGATCATATCTTTGTTTTTTGACCGTTCCGGTATATATAAGCCCTGTTCTTTTTCCTTTGGTATATCCTGCGGGATAACCGGCTCTTTTACGGCTGTTTGGCCGAGAATCTGTCCTACCGCATCCACAAGTGACATTCCTTCCACTTTGGTAAGATAATCAAGCGCCGACCTGCCTCCCACACCCTGACTCCACCAGTTCCACAGCCACTTGCCGTTATGATAGTTGATCTTTAAGCTGTCGTGGCTTTTTAACTGATAATAACCGTCTTTGAGTTTGACCAGATCCCACGGCTCATAGCTCTGCTTATACGTGAGTAAGTCCATTTCACGTGCGCGCTTTAGGTCTTCATTCGCTACATATGCCATTCACTATTCCCCCTTTCCATCTGCAGTAATGCTTCTATACCGCATGCAGAAAAGCCATATGCACGTAATCAATGTCACTCATACGTGCAAGCTTATCAACTGCACTTTCCGCAATCTCTCGGATTTCCTCGTCCATATCTGCAGTATCCTTTACTATGCTTTTAATCATTGCAAGCCTGTCATCCGCCGGTGCGTAACAGGCAAGCAGCTCATTTTCTTCTACTGTAAAAATCATCGTACCACCTCCCATCTGTCGTACTGGCGGACAAGCTGCGGGTTATATTCCGGCGGCTTTGGTATCTCCGGTCTGCTCTTGTAATTAAGCTGCAGCCTGCAGCCCTCCGCCCATTCATAGATCATATCCTCATAACGCGCCTGTCTCATGCCGCCGGTCTTTCCGACTGCGTTTTCATTTCTTGCAAGTGTCATTACTTCCAGCACCTGTACGTGCCGTTTCAGATATGTGCATATATCCGGGGATATATCCATGTAGTCAAGGAAGTTGCGCCTGCCGCTTCCAAGCTCCGCACTGTCGATTATCTTCTGCGTCATGCCAAGATAGGTATATTCCACGGAAAACCGGGTGTATCCGGTCTTTCCGGTAAGCTGCAGGCTATTTTCCATCGTCTTAAACTTCACTGCTGCTTCGTAAATATTCATGACTGCTCCCGGCATAAGCTTATCAGGCTCCGTGCTCGTAAGGATCGTAACCATCGGCCAGCTCGTATCGGTCATGTCCTTTGTAAAGCACGCCTGCTCCTTTACCTCGTCCTGGTTTACCGGGACGACAGAAAGGGTTGTACCCGGTAGCTCCGGTAAGCTATCTGCTAACATCTGCTTCATGACGAACTCGCTTTCTTCGCCCTTATATGCTGCCACTGCAGTTATACGCTCCTTATCTCCATCGATCCGGGTGTTTGCGACATAAACCGATGCCTCCGGGTGTCCCTGATCCGCGAATGCTTCCTTTACATCCTGTGCAATCTCTTCCTTAGACTTCCCACTGACTGTCAGCTCCGGCTCTTCCATCGCGCGCTCAACATCTGTGATAATCGCTTTCGCAGTCTGGCTGATCGTCTGCATGCTCTGCTTCAACAAGTTAATATCCTGTCTGCCCGCCCACGTTGCAACGTAACCAAACGTATAGTCCGATGTATCAAGACCGAAGTGGCTGCATACGACATATGCAATCGATTCTGCCTCCACTTCCTTCTGCTCCCGGCTCTTATCCGTATCTCCTCCGTGGATCCGCGCATGTGCGGTTTCGTGAAATGCCGTCTTTAACGTCTGTGCTTCGCTCATTCCTTCTTTAATGACAATTTTTTCTTGTGCGTAATTGCACCAGCCTTTTGCGCTCCCCTCCACCGCCCCAATCTCGATCGGATATGGTGCAGCCTGCCTTGCAGCATCAAGAAGCTGCTCATAGCGGCTCACATCACCGGTCAGCTCCGATATAATCTCCGGAAGTGGCTTCCCCTCCGTCTGTGACACATCAAACACAGAAACCGGCCGGAATTTGATGCCTTCTTTTTCCTCCTGTATCACGTTTCCGTATTCATCTACCTTATCTGTATCAATTTTGATTTTAATTTTCATTGGCGCAAGGATCGTGATTGATTTCTCACCTCTCTTTACGTGGCGATCGAAGTTACGCATCCACGAATTGTAACCGGCGACTATCGTTGCCTCCGGCATCTGCGCAGCGATCAGGATCTGGTTGTTCAGGGAGTAGTTATGAAAACGGCTCATGACCTGCAGATAAGTAATAAATTTCTCGCTGGTGTAAAATTCCCTGACGCCTGCTTCCAGCTTATCAAGCGTCTGTTTCATCTTGTCTGTCTGTGCCATGCTTTTCCTCCTTTAACTTGAGCTTAACGATCTTATAACCGTTTTCTTCTAAGTATTTTGTCAATTCTTGTTTCGGATCCAAAATGATTATCTGATTAGACTTTATATCAGTCGGTCTGCACATCAGTCACATCTCCTTTCAAAACCACAAAAGCCACCCTTCCGGATGGCTTCTGCAGTAAATATGTTACTTATGCTTTTTCTTCAATATGATCATAACTACGATTCCCGCTACAGCGATTATACCCAGTGCGATCGGTATGATCGGTTTCACTGGATCTCCGGTTTTCGGAACATTCGGTTGGAAAATGATCGTCTGCCCCTGATCTTTAATGTCAGCATGGAATGCAATCAATTCTCCATCCTTGTACAGGAACTCGAAAAATACAATGCTGCGTCCGGCAAGCTTCGTGGCATCGATCGTATATGGTACATCCACCGATCCGGTTTCGCTCGTCGCTGTAAATTTCATTCCCGCTCCAACGGCTTTTCCGTCTTTTGTAAGCTTATCTCCGCTGTTGGAGTATACCGGATATCCGGATAATTCGTACTCGCCCGGAACAAGATTTCCGTAATATACCTTATCGATCAGCTCCACGGTTCCGTCTGCTTTCAACACTTTTTTACCGTTTTTATCGGTCGCGGTTGTATGAATCTCTGGCACCTTCAATTTATTATCTACCGTAAGCTCATACAGGATACCCTCTGTAACTGTACCATCATCATTCAGCAGTTTTGTCCGCTGTCCATCCGCTGCAAGTGTGACCTTGATTGGATCGGCTTTGACATATTCTGCCGGCGTTTCCTCTTCGATCCGGTACTTGCCAAGCGGCAGCTCCTTTGTTACAGCATTGCCATCCTGATCGGTTACGATTGTATCTACAAGAGCATCTTTCAGATACAAAGTATCGCCTGATCCGTCCGGAGCAAGAATGTCCTCATTTGCATATACCTTAAAGGTTATTCCGGCAAGCTTCACCTTGGAAGTTTCAAATTCCTTTTTCGTCTCGTTATAAACTCTCTTTTCACCGTTCTTGGTAATATTGATTGTGCCATGCAGACTCGTGTTATCGATCTCGTACTCAAAAACGCCCATGTCTGTGACCTGTCCTTCCGGCGTTTCGTAAATCTTATAAACGGCGTCCGCATCGATCGTGATATCATAAGACTTATTCTGCAGCTTATTATAATATCCGTTCGGACACTCGTTTTCTTCAATCCGATATTTGCCTGGCATAAGTGTACCAGGTGTCATAAGCTCGCCATCCTTGGTCTTAAATTCAGATACCTTTGTTGTGCTGCCGTCCTCTGCAGTTACGTCAAAACTTACATAATCATTATCATCGTATGACCAGATTTTGAATGTTGCTGAATCTGACAAAATCTTCTTTCCGGTTGCATCGTCCTTCTTGATAAGCTTCAGATAAGCTTTAAAGCTTTTATCTGTGAAATATCCAAGCTTCACAGGCTCGTTCGAGTTCTCTGTGATATTCACTGTGAACGGATCAACTGGGTGGAAGTTCTTAGGTACTGTCGTCTCACGTACAATATACTTGCCATATGCAAGCGGTACAGACTTTGCATAGCCATTTTCGTCCGTGAAAAGCTCTGTGCTGCCATCTGCAGTCAGTGTCACTGCCCGATCCTGATTCCAGATATAGTAAAGACCTAAATCATCCTTGACAATGATTTCACCCTCTGCAGCTTTATAGTCCTCTGGAACGCACGTAAGCTGATCTGCTCTGCATGCAGAAAATCCGGCTCCGGCAAGCGGATATGTCGAATTGTTCTTTCCCTCGGCAAGCTTGATTAACTCAAACGGCTGCTTCATCTTGGAATTGGAAATTGTACGATCATTTTCCACACCTACATGTGGGATACTGTCTGGATTGTCTGTAATCCTGAATGTGTGGATTGTATCATCTAATATATATCCCTCTGGTGCCTGAATCTCTTGCACTGTAATAGTTCCGAGAGGGATTGTCGGGTTATTGTTCTTATCGTAATATAAAGGATCACTGTTTGATTGGATATACTGTGAACTATTTAAGTCAGCATATCCATTTTCATCTGTTTTTATATACCATGTCCTAATTGCACTCTTTCCTGACTCTGCCGGATCGGTACCCATCTGGACATCGTAATACTTGATTGCAAAAATACAACCCTCCAAAAGGACTGTTCCATTGGAATCTTTTTTCTGCACCAATACAGAAGCAGGATCGTTTCCAGCTTCCTCCGGCACATTGAAGGCTACCGGGATATCACTGTCTACTTTTTCTCTGTAAACATTATTGTTGATTCTGTATCCTGGTGATGCTTTTGTTTCCTTCACGTAATAGGTACCGTATGCAAGATTCCCGACGGAACCATTACCATTGGCATCTGTTGTGATCGTCGCAACTGCATTCTTTCCCGCCTGTGCATCCGCCATTGTCTTGAAGATGCCAAATTCTGCACCTTTCAGACTATAACACGAGTTACCATTTGTGATTTCCGGCGAAGCTGAATACTTGTGGATTTTAATACTGCCGGTACCCTGTGCGGTTGCGGTCACGCTTGCACTCTTGGAGAGAGATTCGTTCGGTGATGCAAAACATGCATCCTGATAGGATGTATTCTTAAAGATACGTGCTGCATAGTTCGATACACCATTTTTATCCCCATCTCCGTAATACTTTGTATGACTGGCACCGGTGCCGGTCTTAGCAGTAAATGCAAGCTTCTTGCCCTGCATATTCTTATAACTTGCCTTAATTGTAACGGTCTGCCCGAATACGTGCTGTGTTACATCTGTGTTTGTAAAGGTATCTTTAATCGTTCTAGTCGTCGATGTAAGTGCACCATAATCAGCTGTAAATGCAACCGCATTCGTTGAATCCGCGCTAATTGTCAGATAATCATAATAATTGTTGGCATTATTCACTGTCATTTTTGATCCTGAGTGCTTGACTGTCACTGATCCTGCTGTTGCATTCGTTAGAAGCTTATTACATAACCCGGACGAAGAATAAACAACCCGGAATGTTGCATCACCAGATGAATCCTTATAACTCTCTGTAAGTTCGCTTCCGTTGTAGTTTTCCCATGTTTTTTTCGATACGTTATACACCTGAGTTGTAATTGTCTGTTCCGGCGTATAGGCTGCCGTTGCATCGATATAATTTCCAACAACCTTAAAATCCTTATACTGGTCATACCAGCGGCGGGCATTGTCGGCGATTGACCGTAAATTAATAAACGCTGAATTAACACTTTCCCCGCTTACCTTTCCTCTGACTGCTCTGATATCGCAGTCAGACACTGTACTATGCACGGCTGCCTGTGTCATGGCTCTTGCTTCGTCCTGTGTCATGGCATAGACACGACCGGCAACCATGATACCCATAACCGGCTTTCCATCTATGATATAAGTACCGTATGTACCTCCATCCTGCGTATTTCGTCCGCTTCCATCCGCATTCGGATCTGCTTTCTTGCCTCCATAGGCAAACATCAACAACGCAATATCTGCTGCAGTATCCCGATCAGACAGCCACTGCCGTCCTTCTTTGTACGCCGCATCATACTGTGCCGAAGATTTCGTTGACTGCATGCAATAAGCTTCTGTCTCTCGTCCAGATGCATCTTTCGCTACGAGTGCACCATGCAAAGATGGCGTGTAATCGGTTGCCGTAACATTCACATAATCAGCGATCACCCATCCATCCCAATACCGGCTGTGGATATAGACTGTCTCACCTGTGTCGCCAATATCCTGTACTGCAATTCCGTCCTCCTGCAATCCTTCTTCCGTAGTTGCTTCTGCATCTGCATCCGAATTGGTTGCTGTTACTTCCTCTGCCCGGATGTTTTCAGGCAAAGAAAAAGCCGCGGTTACAGATAGAACCACGGCTGTGAATAGTGCTGCTATACGTTTTTTTCGTTTTGATAGCATCTCTCTTCCTCCTTTATGATTTATTATTTATATAAACAGCCTGATATTTGATACAGACTGGAGCTTTCTAAGCGATTAAAAGAAAGCATCAAAAAAGGAACAACCCTTAGATTGTTCCTTTTACTTTACCTATTTATTTTTATTGCTACTGTACTTCGTAATAGCCATATTCTGGCTCTGTGACAGTTTCTGTCCCTACTACACGACGTTCTGTATTGCCGCCAATCATCCCATTATGTGGGGTTCCAAGCAATACATATTTCTTCATATGCTCGCCCTGCTTTTCTCCATCCAATGCTATACCATCCATGTAAAATCTTTTCTTACATCCAGAACAATACATATATGGTACCATTTCCACTATTTCTTTCGTCTCAGTGTACGCAGGTTCTGTTGCTACCCATACTACCTTGTGTGTTTCTGGTGCCGGATCATCGCTCCAGTAGCCATCGCGAATCGTGAATGTTTCTGTCCTCTTGGTTCCTGTCTTATTCACACCACAACTGCAGATTACATGGTATTTAGGGTCCCAGAATGCGAAGTGCTGTTCCAACTCTTCTTCCGTTCTGTATATATTGTTGCAGCTATCACACTGATAATATGTCACTGTCACTGTCTGTTCTGCAATCCATGTTGGCTTGCTAGTATCTGTGCTAGGCTTAGTACTGCTCTGATTGTTTCCCGGATTATCTGTTGATCCAGAAGCATTCGCGTCATTGAAACTCTTGGATGTCGTCTGCGTGATGCCCTTTACGGTTGCTCCCGGTGCTGCAGCTCCCTTTTTCACAAGCATGATCTGGATTGCTTCGAGCCGCTTTCCATAACCGGCAGTTCCGGCACTCTCGCCATTCTTCGCCCAGCCCATCCAGCCGAAGGTCTGTGCATGTACCCGGTAATAAATATCGTAATGCTGCGCCAGCTCTCCGGTCAATCTGATCCGGATTGCTTCGAGCCGCTTTGCCTGTCCGCTTGTCCCTGAAAGTGTTCCATCACTTACCCAGTCCATCCAGCCATAGGTCTGTACGTGCGTCTGGTACTCGACGCTGCCATTGTAGCTGCTCCGCGCATCGATGCTGATTGCTTCGAGCCGCTTTGCCTGTCCGGTGGTTCCGCTTACGCTTCCATCCTTCGCCCATCTGGTTTCCCAGCCGTATGTCTGCCGGTGTACCCGGTAATTGATGCTTGCTGCCTCATCTATCTTCGGTATGATCTGAATTTTTACTTCTTCGAGCCGCTTTGCCTCGCCTGTCGTCCCGGCGAGTGCTCCGTTATATACCCAGCCCTGATTGTCACCGTAAGTCTGGATATGCACCTGATACCGGATATCATAGTGCTGTGCCAGTTCCCCGGTCAACCGCATCTGGATCGCTTCAAGCCGCTTGGCTTCGCCTGTCGTCCCGGCTGGCTGTCCGGCAGTTAACCAATTTGTCCAGCCGTATGTCTGCCGGTGTACCCGGTACTGGATCGTTCCTGTATATCCTGATTCGTTCTGCAGGTTGATCGTCATGGATTCCACCCGCTTTGCCTCGCCTCTGGTTCCAAGCACCAGCGTATCAATGCCGTTTTCCTTCACGATTTTTCCGTTTGTGTCGCCATATGTCTGTACGTGCGCCTTTCCATAGATACTGATTCCTGCTGCAGCTTTACTGTTCATCACCGGAAGCTGCGTGACCATAAGCACGGCTGCAAGTGCAGCAGTTACAATTCGCTTGATACCTTTCTTCATAATGATTCCTCCCATCCATTCATGTCATCTGTTTTTAACTGTCTTGATTATAGCATAAATGTATGTAATAAAAAAATGTACAATTTAATAGATTGTACATTTTTATTATGCCTATCCGAGGAGAATAAGAATCAACAAATTGTTTTTCTATTACTTGTTTTCCCGTTCAAAATCTGGTAAATTGTGAACTTTCTTATTTTCCCCAATCTGTTTATTTATAAAATTTTCTTCGATGTAATTATATACCTTCTCGTTCAGATACTCTACCTGATCAAGAACATCCTCCGTGTCTCTTTTGCTTGCAATATAGAAATCATCATAATCGGATGCAGTTCGTATAAGTTCTATGGATGCATATAATTTATAATCTGCTTTATTAAATTCCGTATTATCTTCATAAATAAAATACCTGTTAAACAGTTGTAATATGCCATTATGTGTATTAGCATCTTTTCCTTTAATTGCAAGCAGCGCTTTAAGTGCCTTTTCCATTGAGTAGTATGCCCGGTTATTTGCTGACTTATAGCTTCCCTGCTCATATAAGTTACATGCATCATTATATAATTCCCTTGATGACTCCAACCGCAGCTTTACAAGTTCTCGCATTTCTTCATCTGTCATATAACAGTACCCTCCTTTGATATATTTTTATAAAACGCATACCAGCTTTTTTTCCCAATATATTCACTGTATGGAATACATATGAAATTAACAACAGCGAAATACTCCATCGCAATATCTGTGGCTATTTCTGCCAGCCCCATTCTGTATGTTGCATTTTCCTCTCTTCCAGTTTTTGTAAGAATCGCAATATCAATATCTGAATCTTTATCATAATCTCCTCTGGCGCATGAACCAAATAAAATAATATCCTTAACGTTATCTCCCATTAACTGCCTGACAGGATCTTTTATCTCTTCTACTATTTTTTTAATTGTTTTTTCGTCCAATTCAAAGAAATCCTTCATACAAATCACCTTCTCTATCTTCCATGCCTGCCACCGTGTTCTCTCTCTTTGATTTTTTCCCTGAGTGCCTTATTTTCTTTCTGTAATTTTTTGATCTGTTCCTGTGCCTGCTGAGATATTTCGCCATTCTCATTTGTGAGTGTTCCCACCTGCTCCCTTAATGTTTCATTTTCGATCAAAAGTCTGTTCCGATCGCTGATTGTTTCCTTATAGTCTTTAGTGAAATTATTCATTGTCACTGCCAGATCACGTTGTTGAGCAGTAAACAATGCATATGCATCATCTTCTCTTTTATATCTATCCTTAATCGTTTTGTAATTTTCTTGTATGCATGATTCCAAGTGGGAATGCTGTTCAGTCAATGATGCTTTACCGCCTCTTCCAATACTTTCCATCACATTATTATATTGTGATGATAGCCCATGTTTAAGTGTTTCTTCATCATTCATTCCCAGTTGTCTTATAAGTTTATTTATTGCTTCCGTGTTTTTGTCAATTTTTCCTTTTCTGGCAATCAAAATACCTCCTGCAAAGGAAGAAATTGCTGGTATAATTATTCTAAGTATTTCTATTACTTCGTCCTGCATTGTCGCTCCTTCGATCATAGTTCCGCTGATTATAAATCCACAGAATATAATTATATATTCTAATGCCATTTTACATCCTCCCTTTCGTCTCTGTCAATTTCTTCCTTCAGCTCTGCCTTACGATTTTTGAAGTCCTTTAATGCGCAGAAATATTCAACTATTACAGCAATCAAAAAACCGAATGGGCTTGTCCCCAAAACACAAAATATAGCCAATAAAGCACAAATGCCTTTGTCCGCGTTTACAATCAGTATAACAACAAGCCAAAACAGCAGGACCAAATTGTATGGAATATATGATTTATATAATCGTAATTCGGATCTGACATATTCTTTTCGTTCCCTCTTATAGTTGTCATCGTCGTGCATCTATCGTCCTCCTCGTCCTATCTCGTTCCGGTATCTCCTTGTTGCATCTTTGAAATGCCGAATCATTTTATCTAATTTGATATTCTATATTGTCCTTTGGTAAATAAAATTCATATCTGGTATCATAGAAATTATTAAAAATGTTATTAGCAAATAGGTAATAGTACCATTCTTCAAATTCGGGTTTATAAATTATCATATGTGGTTTGAAATCACCTTCTATTATTTTCACATTCTGTAGCCACGGTTTTTCCATCTTTGTATTGTTATCATCCTGAATCACATATTGACATCTGGTTTCGACGCTGCCATATTTAACCCTTAAATATATTTCCTCTCCTGTGTTCTTGGTATCATAGACATACAAATCGTTATATTCTCCCTTGTCTTGTGTTGGAAGAAACATTCCAATTAATCCGCATATTAAGATATTTGCAACCGCACCACTCACGATAAATATTCCAATACTTTTTATGATTCTGAATCCCAATTCTGCCTCTTTCGCATGCATAGCATAAAGGATCACTCCTGTAATTGCTACGATCAAATCTATTATCATGATCTATCTTTCTCCCCTTCCTATCTCGTTCCGGCTCCGTTCTTTGTTGATCTCATTTGCAACAATCTGATTCTCAATGTAATCACGGAGCAGATGCTCGCCTCCAGGTATTTTATCCTTAAAATATTGAATCATGTCCTGCGTATCTATTTTTTCCAACGCCATTCCTATCTTCTCATATATCGTTGCTCCCGGCCGCTGATAGGCTTTGTAGGTTGCCAGAGCTTCTTCCGTATTGGTTCGTTCCTGATGTGGTGTATCTCCCTTTATGAATTTCTCGCTTCCCCAGAAATCCTTGATACTGATTTCCGTGTCATCGATATTAATATCCGTATATCCATATTCGATATATCCCTGTTTGGTACGTTCTGCTGCATCATAGGTCAGACATGTTTTATTTTCTGTCGTGAAATCATATTCCCCATCCTCATCAAATTCCTGCGTGGCGGTTACCTGATATCCGGATACCGAAATATCCCATCGCTTCATCTGCAGATCCTCTGGTGACAGCAACTTCCCTCCTGCAGGATCGTAAAGATACCGGAGCGTGTCCTTTCCTTCGTCCCGGACATCCACATAATATATTTTCTTATCTGATATCTCTCCGCCACGACGCATCTCAATGTAATTAACTGCATCATTCATATACACAAACGATGCCAGATCATGTTCCTCAATCGTAAAATCATCCTTCACCAATCCATATCCGACTACACCCTTATCCATGTGCATCCTCCTCTCACGCAAAAAGAGCAGACCGTTTAAGATCTGCTCCGTGTCACTTTCTCAATAATGTTTTTGTAATCGTCCACTACCATTTTTACGAACTGAAAAGTTTCTTGTTCATAATCATCTAATATACCTATATTCCTCAACCGGTAATAATTGTTAAAACACTCAGGTATAAATTCATATGGATTATGCACTGCATACCCTCCCAACAATTTCTCAGCTTTTCCTTTGTTCCAACGGCATGTAGACAACTGTTGTTGCATATGCTGACAAAAGCACCGCGCATTCATCTCATTGTTTTCAAATATTTCGTAGTATGTTTGAGGCGTATATCTAAACTTATCTGGTTCAATCCCTCTATCATCCATCAGCATATATATTTGCAATACATGCCCTAACTCATGCCATATAATATCCTTAACATTTGCGTAATTTGCATCCATTACACTTTCCAATTTTTTCTCAATACCCAGAAAGAAAAATGCTTTGGGGTTTAATTTTATTTCATGAATAATTCGTTTCCTGCTATATATATTTCTATGCGAAGCAAAGCTGTTTCCTAGTCGTCTGTCTAATTTTCTCATATGTATTACAATATTCAGATTATTTAATATCGGAAAATCTGTCAGCATTTCATTTACAGCTTCAATTATATTATTTCTGTATTTTTTATTCACAAGCAGGAGCTTAATCTTCATCTTATCCCATCCTCAACAGTTTTCTTTTCTCGATTTTATCATATTCGGTTTGGTTTTCAAGGCTATTATAATGTCTGTTTATCATAAGTTCACGGTTTTTCTTGTTGCTATTATATTCATGCTTATAAATAAACGGTATCTTTACATTCTCTTTTTTGTATATTCCAAACCGATCCTGATTAACATATTTTCTAAGACCTCTACTGACCCATTCCATTGTTGTGGGGAACGAGACACCATATTCTTTCCCTTTCATAACTTTCTCCCATAAAAAGGAGCAGACCTTTAAGATCTGCTCCGTGTCTATGTTATATTCCTCTCTGATTCTGTCGGTCGTCAATCTGCGGATCCGGCAGTTCCATCTTGATCTCCCTGCTATCCTTATCGATGTGATAAATGCTATTTGATAAAAACTCTGTATCACTCACAACAAACTTGTTAACCTCCATCGCTGTACGCTGCAGCATCTCCGGATCCATTTCATCATTATCCGGGCAGAGCAACACTTCATTGGTACTTGACGGCACGATATAGAATCCACATTCCAGTTCTCCAGCAAGCTGCGTAACCTGATCCTGCGCATACAAGATAGTTGTTGCTCCAGCAATCCTAGGAAGATTGGATAAGACGTAAATTCCTGTGTCCGGGAGTTCTTCCTGCACAAGTCCGTTTGAATCCAAGCTCCTGATAACATCTTCCAGTTTATTTATTCTTACCGGGAATAAAAACTCGGTATTTTTCAACGCTGCAGCATAAAGATCCTTTTCATTAATTCCAAGCCTTGCTGTATGATCATGTGTTACGATTGCGCTTGCCATACCAGTTTCATCAACTCTCACAAGCATCCGGATTGTAACTGCAAGATCCATATATTTCTTGTATGGCACATCCTGCAGCATATCCTTGTTTTTTTCATAATTAACAACTTTCAGATAGCAGTTTGAAAAATACTGTTCCTTCTGATTGAAAATCTCAACCGGCATATCATTCGTGCTTTCGAGAGATCCCTTATACACATCTGCAATCTCTTTAATGACCGCATCCAGATCTCCAGTGTCCTGATACTGTCTGTAATACTGCTCCATATAGATCGTCGGAGCGACATTGACTTCCGAGCGGCTGATCAAAAGCCCCATATGTGTCGTGTTATTATTGTGTGTTACTTCCTGCAGTTGGATATTATCAAAGTCATATCCCAACAGGTACTCACCGATGTTGTCACGGATCTCGTTACAAAAATCGTTAAATTCCATCCTACTGTTCCTCCTTCTTTTCAGTTTTTTCCTTCTTCGCTTCTGCAAGCCGCTTTGCAAATTCCTGCAATGCATCCAGTTTTCTTTCCTTTGGTTCGTACTCAACTGTTACCTTTTCCATATGCGTTCCCTCCTTTCTCTTACACCCCGTTATCATTTCTTTATTGGAAAAAAATAAAGAGACAATGGGAAGATGTATTTATGCCGATATAGCACTTCATTTACAAAGCCTAGATCTGCCTCACTGATTTCCGCAACGTTTACTGCTCTTATCTTTTGCGATAGCTGCTTTGTGTTGCCACAATAATTGATCTCAATCCCCCTTATACTTCCATGCAGAGCCGATTGATAATTCCAATCCCGCACATCAGTTTCAATGTCATAAATCCACTCTGCCAGTTTTTTCCGGTCTTTTTCCGACATTTCATATAAATCAGATGGGGACTGTATCGGATAATGCTTCTTATATAAATTTGAATTAAACATGATTTTCTCCCATTGCTCCTGTGTCAGTATTTCTATCGTTTTTAGCCAGGTACTCCTTTCAAAATATTCGTTATTTTAATCTTATACGCCTGTACCCTCTCATTGATATCTTTCCACGCTGCAGCTTCCTCTTCATCCAGCACCTCCGGCTTTTTCCCGGCAAGTGCCATATCCTGTAGCTCACTTAATCGTTCGATTGTCATGATGCACCTCCGCTGCTTATAATTCTCCTCGTTCCGGCTGCGACTTCATCTTTGATTTATCTGCCTGCTCTATTTCAACCAGTTGCTCCTTGTACTTATCTATCTGTTCCATCGACAGCCATTCCGGCTTTCCTTCTTCGGAAAAACTGTTCCACAGTGCTTTCATGTTATCAATCTGATCTTCCACGCTATCAGCCCAAAGAAAGTCACCAATTCGGTATTTCGGTCCGGAGTCTCCTGTTAAATAGTTACAATCAAATCGCATCCGATCAAGGAACTGATATTTAACAGGACTGTCTGGCGGTTCCCGATCAATCAATCCCTGTATATATTTATCAACCATATCTTATCCCCCTATTGCTTACTTGAATGGCAGGTCATTACCTGTCAGCCCGGTTGGAATATCAGTGAACCCATCCGCTGATGCATTTCCCGGTTCAGGATATCCCTGACTTTTTTTACTCTCAGCAAATTCCTGTTCTTCTACAACTACCTCTGTTGTATAAACTTTGTTACCGTCCTTATTTGTATAGCTGCCTGTCTGAATACGACCTGTAATCGCAATCTTTGTACCCTGCTTCAAATACTTCTCAGCAAATTCTCCGAGCTTGCCGAAAGCTACGCAGGAGATAAAATCTGCAGTCTGCTCATTTCCAGAATTATCTCTTCTCTGGAATCTCCGATCTACGGCAAGCGTGTACCGTGCGATTGCAAGCGGCTCTGCAGCCTGTGAATACCGGACATCCGGATCCCTCGTTAATCTTCCCATAAGTATTACTTTATTCATGTTCTTTCCTCCTTTACATCATGCGGGTATCTAATTCTTTGTTTAACGCTTTGTTAGTCTGGAAATGTAGATTGCTTTCAATCATCAATCTTTCTGCATCGTTACGGCTGACATTCTTTACTATGACTGGAATTGTCTCTATCCCGGCAAGCTCGCAGGCGCGCTTTCTTCTGTGCCCGGCAATCATTTCATAATTTCCATCCTCGTTGATAAAGACAACCGCTGGTTCAATCACTCCATGATCTTTAATGGAATCAACCAATTCCATCATTTTGTCGTCATCCATAGTCTTAAACATGTGCTCCTTGAAAGGCACAATCTGATCGATTTCCAATTCATCCAATACTTCATTATTTAACATCTTCTTTTTCCTCCTTTACATCGTGCGGGTATCTTTTGCCTGCTCCTTCGCCATGTGCTTATCGTAATAAGCCAATGCCCTTAAAATCTTATCCTGGAACTGTAGCGGAGTTAACCCCTTCGCATACTTCATTACTTTTTCGTCTTTGATTACTATTTTTTCTTTTTGGTTTGGTTTCGTGACGTCAAGAATCTCTGTGATTCTTGCTTCATCCAGTTTGTTTTCTTTGGCTTCCTCCCGCATCAGTTTTGCCTGTGCCAGTGAAGGTGACACTCCAGCCTGCTTTTCGTTTCCAATTCCGTTTTCATCAATATCCAATTCTCTTTTTGTTTTGTAATAATTGAATATTGCTTTCTGCTGTGTACTGTCAAGATACGAAATCTCAACTGCCGGACGGAGTGATATTCTTTTTTGATCTACAAGATCAAGAAGCTCTGGAATTAAGTTGGTAAGGCATATATAACGTTGAATCTGTCTAGCACTTTCCCCTATTTCCGTGGCTAAAATTTCATCTGAGCGCTGCCCTGTTAAATTCGTGCCCACTGGGCGCAAATTATTTTTGCCCGGTCTTCCGGCCTGTCTTTTCATCGCATCCAGCATTTTTTTGTATGTGAATGCTTTCTCAGATGGAAGTATCTCTTCACGGCTCTGCAGGTTGCTTTCACCCATCAGAATTGTTGCTTCGTCACGGTTGATATTTTTTACAATGATAGGAATTGTCTCTATCCCGGCAAGCTCACATGCACGCTTTCTTCTGTGCCCGGCAATCATTTCATAATTTCCATCCTCGTTGATAAAGACAATCGCCGGTTCATTTACGCCGTGATCCTTGATGGAATCAACCAGCTCCATCATTTTGTCGTCATCAACAACCTTAAACGTATGATCCCGGAAAGGCACGATCTGATCGATTTCCATTTCATCAAGCGTTCCATTTTTTCGTTCGGTTTCGTTGTAGAAAATTGCTTCCGGATTAAATGCTTCGCGAATGCTCTGTTTCCAGTCGTCCTTCGCCATGACTGATCACCTCCTTCGTTAATTTTCGGTAAGCATCTGCAACCTTGCTTTTCGCTTCAAATGCATAAACACTTTTTCCAACACCGCTTGCCTTGGATGCTGCAGCTCCATCCGGAATTGACTGGTCATATACCCGTATATACTTTCCGAAGTTTTCCCTGATCATGTTACTTATCTCAGAGGTGAGAGCCGGTTTTCGATTGTCTGCTAAAGTTATCAAAATTCCATCAATCTCCAGCTTTGGGTTTGTATGTCTACGAACATTTCCGATAGTCTGCAGGAGCTGCGTCATTCCTTTAGTTGCCAGGAACTCAGCCTGAACCGGAATCATCACCTTATCTGCAGCCGTTAAAGCGTTGATTGTCATCATTCCCAATGATGGCATGCAATCAATGAGGATATAGTCATAATCTGCTTGAACCGGCTGCAAGAGATTTCTTAAGCAAACCTCCCGGCTCATCACTGTAACAAGCTGCATCTCCATTGCAGATAGCTCTATGTTGGATGGAATCAGGTCTACACCCTCTCCATTCTTCAGAATCACATCATGCAAGTTGATATCTTCATTCAAGCTTCGCTGCATCAACTGGGCTAATGTGTTATCCATCTCGTCCTGGTTCATCCATCCAAGACATGTAGTAAGATCTCCCTGCGGATCCGCATCCACCATCAGTACCCGGTATCCTTCGTTAGCAAGTCCCACACCTAAGTTGACTGCTGTGGTTGTCTTTCCAACTCCTCCTTTCTGGTTACATACTGCGATCGTCTCTGCCATATTACACCCACTCCTTTCCATAACTTCTGTATGTCCCACAGTCGTCATAGTATCCATATCCATTTTGAACGTCATCGGAATGCATTCCTGTCTCCAAATCACTCAACCCATATTCCTCACATACGATAAGATGTCCATCCTCTGCAAAATATCCACCAACATAGTCATCTTCATACCACTCTCCAGCTTTTCCTTTTGGCATTGCCATAATGCATCCTCTCCTTCCTGATAATAAAAAAAGAACCTATCTTGTATGATAAGTTCTTTCTACAACTCCATTGAGTTATATAGTTATAGTTCTATTATTTATTTTTCTGCCCCCACAAAAATTTCACACATACTTGTAAAATGATTTTTCCTTTGTTATAATTTCCTAAGAATTTATCTGTTATACAG
>OIZW01000495.1_pt1 | contig 34961 bp, 41 predicted proteins | sample 1588581 | NCBI WGS metagenome assembly OIZW01 (sample SAMN03283266) | human gut metagenome | biome: human-associated habitat; material: feces | host: Homo sapiens | place: USA | collected 2013 | reverse complement strand
TTTTCTCAACCTTCTTTCTTGGAATTCCTTATATTTGAATTATACAGGAAGCTCCTTTTAATTAAATAAAAAAGACACTAATTAGTGCCTTCTGTGTCATATATGTTATTTATCCATGAGCCAAATTTAAAATTGCCATCTTTATTTCCCCAAGCAGCAACCTGTGCGCTTGCAATACTATAAGAATCTAATCTTTGCATTCGTTCAAATAAATCAAATAATTGAAAAATCGTAATATCCCAAATACTTGTCCAATTTAAAGATTCACTTTTTGATGCAACTGCGGCAATAATATTAGCCAATGTTATATTCACATTTTTAGATTTTTCTTTGTTTAACTTTTTTCTTCCAATTAATGCTTTTTTGTATATTTTAAGACCACGTTTATTTTTTATCTTTTTAATGTCGTCAATTTCATTTTCGTCTGGAGTAATATGAACCCTCTGAAGAACAACATCCAAGACATCCGAATAGTTTTGTCTTGTGATAGCTTTTATGTTGACGACTTCACCATGTTCATTCTTTTGTTCAAAAATAAAAGCATCATATTCCGGATAAAATTCAAAATCCTCAACAAAGAAAAAATTGATTGCAGAGGTAATAATTTTCCGAAATCGGTCGTCTATTAACAACAGATCAAATTTTGTCATGTTAAAAATTTTCTCAGTGTCTATATCCTCGTCTTTACAATAAACTTCAAAATAATCCTCTGGTGTCATTCTTATGTGGGCGATATATTGTGAATATGTAGAATAAGAAATTTCAGCAATATTCATTAATGTTGGTGACTTTATAGAACCTATTTGCACCAAAGTTAATGGGAGAGGGGATATACAATCAAAATAGTCTAATCGTAGCATTTTAACTCTCCTTTACTTTGAAATCAGAAACATCAAAAACAAGTTCTCTGACACAGTAATTTGAATTAGGAAAAACATATCCAACCGAGGTCAAATTTAATTTTCCAATTCCGAATTCTTTACTATCGTGTAAAGCTCTTTCAACCGCATCAGATAAAATATCTATACGTGTGCCAATATAATCTTTTGTATGATATTGCATACACTTTTTATGGGCGCACACCCAAAAGACAATCTGCATTTTTTTTATACTACCATTTGGAATATATGGTATTTTTACTTCAAAACAAGCGTAAGGTAAAACTTCTGTTTGAGTTCCGTCTATATACATATATGGGAATATCTGTGTGTAAATTAGGTCATCTACATTTTCTTCTGTATATTCCTTGTTTATAAGCATTGCTCGGCAAAAATCTTCTGAGCTTAGGATGGTTGAGAGGATCTTATTTTTGTATAATCCAATATCTTTTAACACTGTCTTACTCAAAAAAATCACCTCCTAAAATCCTTCTATAACAGTTATCTCAATTTCTCCGACAACTGCGTTTTCTACAATTACCTGCAACAAAAAAAATGAAGATATACAATCTTCATCCTCTACTAATAGTTTTATTTTATTTTCAACGACTTCCTGTTTAACTTCAAATTCACTTATAACATTCCATGAAAATTCCGGATTGATTGTGTTTCCAGATTTGTCAACAAATGACACAGAGTACGTTCTATTAAATCCAACTTTAAGATTTGTATTTCCAGATATTGTTGCTAATATAGACTGTGTACTGTCTGGATTCTCCGGTTGTACTGGAATATCAGTAGGAGAGCGGTAGTCACATATCCATACCTTTTTTTCATCTCTCAACTCTAAAAGTCTGTCTTTTTCTTTATTAAAGAAATCATAAGATAATGTAATTGTCATAACTCTACCACGATTAAAATAGCTATCGTCATTAAGATAAGCTTTTTTTCCAGATAAACGATATGTGTCAGGTGGATAATTTCCTTCAAAATCAATTACAAATCTCTTTCCTCTTTTAAGCTTTTTGGTATACTCATCAACAGGTATTGTTAAACCATATTGATAATCTCCGATAGTAATATTATTATTTCCAGTTTCACCCATTGAATATTTTGTATAGTCTTCTGAATAGCCCCACCTTTCAACAATACTGCCATCTGAATCTTGCCATCTTAAAAGAAGAGTGCATAAATACATATATCCTCGATTCCATGTTTTATTATCTGGGTCAACAAGTGTAACCAACCATATTTGATCATTCCATTCTACATAATCTCCAATATTGAATTTGTCATTGTGTCTAGTTTTAATTTTTTTCTTATTAACATTTCCGTCAGTATCTTTTATAATCATCATTTGCATAGGCACATTATTTACTAAAACAGTATCGGTATCAAATGTATCATTAAAATGCTTGTTTGCAGAACGATTGACTTTTGTAAGACCTCTTTCTCGATTATTCTTAGTTTTATAAGCGTTTTGTAATTTCATATAATACTCAATATTCATAGTATTCACCCGTTATAACTTGAATAATCTATTGTTTGTTTTAAAGCATTCGTTTTTCTATCTCTGTTTTTATAATCGTCTATTTTAATTTCTATATCGTGTTCTAACTGAGCAATAAAATTACGATAACTTGTTCTTTCATTTGCAGGAGAAAAAACATTTAAATCCGATGGTGTAAAATTTATTTCCATTGCATGAAGCAATGTTTCATCACGTTTCATATAAATTAGAAACATCAATTCAACAATTAAACGAATTTCTTTTGGATGAAGTCTAGTGTTTATTACCTGTAAATTTTCATCGTAATCTGAAAAGTCAACATCTATGTTAGAAAGACAAGAAAGTTCATCAAGAGCTTCACACAAATAATTTATAGATCTCTTTGCTGCAATTTCAACAGCTTCAGTCAAATTTACATTATAATAATCAAAGAAATCTTCGTCTTTTTCAATTCTGTCATAAAACTTATTTAATATAGTTTCAAACTGTGTAATGTCTTTTTGAGGCATTATATTCACCTCCTAACCATTTGTTACTTTTGGAGGTCTACCAGCTTTTTTTCTTGTCGTTGTTTTAGTCGATTCTGTTTTTAGTATTTCATTCTCAGAGATATTTTCTTTGATATTTACTTTGTCCTCCAAACTTGACTTCAAAAGTTCTTCCATTCTAGCAAGTTTTTCTTCCAATTCACGAACTTTAGATTCTTCCTTTACAACATCAGCATCATCAATAATAATATTAGTTTTCGCCTGATTATTGAACAATTCGTTTGTACGTCTTTCGATAAGATTTGCAATATCTAATGTTAATTTATAACCTTCATTTTTCAACTTTTGAAACTGACCACGAACTCTGTCAAAATCAGATAACGATTGAATTGATATGATTTTTTGTAATCCAGTTTTTGTAGGATTAATAAGAATTTCACGAATTTCAGATAATTTCAAAACTTTATTCTTGTCAATTCTGAGTACGTCATATAATTCGTCTTCTAAATCTTCTTGGAATTCTAAAGCACCTGTTTTAAAAACATTACTATTGTTTGCATACTTGATTTCATCTAATGAGAGTGGAATGGTAGTAGGAGAGTCGTAGGAAGACTCTTCAAATAATAAACTTTTCCCCGGTGCGATATTTATACATACACAATTCTCGTTGTAATTTAAAACAGAAATATGTTTAATTTCATTTATTGTACTAATAATAATTCCTCCTAATATTAGGAGGATGCGTTCGCACCCTCCTTAACTAACTTTTATTTTTTGTAAATAAAAAAAGACTACTGAAGAGTAACCTTTGCAAAGTTTTCAATATTTGTAAGCATAAATCCGTATGTAAAGTCTTTCAACATAATATGAACTTTTTCATTCTGATTGTTCATATCCTGATATGTATGAACTTCTCCCTTCATATCAAGGTTGCCGATTTTTCCAGCAATCCCATAAATACGTTTATCCGGCAAAAGAAGAGAACCTGTACCGGTTTTCTTAGCACCAGAAATGCCAGCAACTCCGATTCCATCATATGTCTTGACAAGTCCATATCTATTGAATTCGTCCTTCATATTAGAACTAAGATACTCAGCAAATCCCGGCATACGTCTGATTGCCTGTGCATACTTATTAAGAGTGATAATTACATTATCTTCACCTCTGTCATTAAGATAAAGAGACAATCTATCCATAGCTTCAAGTGTAGGGGTAGCACCAGATACTTCAATCAACTGATCTCCACCAGTTACAGCTTTATCAGCCATAGAGAGAGCGTCAAAGAATAAAGCGTTCTGACAAGCTTCTTTCATAAAGGTAGTAATAGTAGCAACGGATTTAAAGCCGTTACGTCTCAAATCAGCATAAGAAATATCAGTCTCAACTTGACGATTCTTCCATGTCGGTTTTACTACACCAATATCAATATAAGAACGGTCTACATTACCACCCTTTGCCGCCTCATGAGCAACCAGTGTATTCTTCGGATCTTTATTAGATTCAACATCATCAAACTCCCCAACGGAATCTCTATCAAAAATCTGATCAAGAAGTTCATCTGGAGCATTATATAGCTCTTCATTTACAGTTCTATTGATAAATTCAGCAATAGAACACTCAGGGTCTTTTCCTGTTTTTCCAATTTCGCGACACCATGCGTCTGAAATCTCAGCAATTTCTTTTTCTTCTGCATTTAATTCTCTTTTATAATTAACTTTTTCAGCGACCTCAAAAAGAACGCCTTCCTTTTCCATAAGGTCTTTAATCTCTGTATTAATAGCCATTCTTATTCTTCCTCCTTATAAAATTAAACTTCTACAGCATCAGACTCTACACGGATCATTACAAGCTTATGTCCATTGTCCATATATACATTTTCAAATACATACTTGGACGGGGCAGTAGCTTTCATCCATTTTCCGTCTGTTCCAACTGCAACTGGTTTTCCTTTCAAATCTGCGATGGAGCCATCCTGAAAATCATTTGCTTTAAACTGATCAGTAGCAAACTTTTCTCCATCTGTATATCTCTCTAGTCCTACAAATTCACCTTTTGCTACTTTTACAAAGTCATCGTCATAATCAGACATATTTGTTCTTGCTGCGTTAATACCGCTTGGATATCTTTCTTTTGTTACAACATAAACATTTGCGGATGTTTCAGATGTAGGCAATACGACCTCAGTCTCATTCTTAATTACAACACCCATTCCTGTGATCATTTCCACACCAGCTTTATGCATAGTATCTTTCGGCTGTGCGCCATTTCTTCTCATATCACGAATCATTCTATTTTCCTCCTATTTTCTTGTTAAAAATTTTGTCATAAAGTCACTTGGACTTTCTTCAATTTCATCAAATGTTTCAAGACTAGCTGTCGCGGTTGTAGTCGTAATATCATTACCTTCTCCATCAATCGGTTCGTTATCGAAGGAAGCAATATATCTTTCTGCAATCAATCCGTTAATAGCAGATTTATCTCTTGCTTCAATCAATTCTGCGATTTCGGCTTCCGCAATTTCTTCTTCTGTGAAGAGTCCGCCTTTAAGCATATTTTCTTTAAGCGTCTTTTTCTCTTCTGCAATTTCAGCTTCAATTCGTTCCTGTTCTGCTGTTTCTATTTTTGTCTTATAAGGTTTTAACTCCGCAATTTCTACTTTGAGTTTTCCAATTTTTTCTCCTGCGGAAATAACAGCTTCATTTTTTAATTCGAGTTCTGCCGTAAGTGTTGCAATTTTTTCATCCTTACTAGCAATTTCACTATTTACATCAGAAATAGCAACAGTAAGTTTTACATCTGTCGGATCGGATACTGTCACTTCATCATTTTCAACTTCGTATGTAAATAACTTATAATCCAAAGAAGATTCTACGTCGCCGGGCTTAAACCAAACAGTATGGTCTTCTGGAAACCAATATGAAACATATCCCCATGAGCAATTAACTGCTTTGCGACATTTTTCGTTAATTCGTTTAAACAAATCTGCATCTGTCAAAGAAGCAATTTCTTGATTGTCTTCGACTTCGGCAGTTCTTTTTTCGTCCTTTTGTTTTTTGGGTTTATTTTCACCATCTCTTTTTGATTCAGCCTCTTCGACATTAGAATTTGCAATTACTTCTTTGGTCTTTTCCGCCGTATCTTCGATAGGAGTATCAAGGACTTCTTTTACTTCTTTATTTGCCAAATCTTTATCCTCCTTATTAGTTTCTATTTCTAAATTAGCTTCTGAAATTTCAATATTTGATATATCTTTTTCAATCGCATCCGCTAATTCAGTTTCATAATCTTCAAATTCTGCATATTCTAAAACACCTGCCGATTGAACAGCGGGTGTTTTATTGCTACCTAATAAACAGTTACCGATAAACTCAATAACCTTATAAATTTTAAATCCATCCTTTTTTTCTACTTTAGTTGCAGTTAATTCCCATGAGCTTGCGATCTTCCCTTTTTCCCATAGCTTATCTAAAACTTTAAAATACTCTGGAAAACGGCTGCTCCATAATTTTGCAGAACATAAAATACATTTTTTAGGTTTATCAAATTCGTCTAGTTCACGCTCTTCAACCCATGCATTTAACACGCTACCTATAGGCATTGTTCCAAATCTTTTTTGCTTTCTACCATTTTTTGATTTTACTTCATAGACTTCATGACCACCTAAATCACTTGCTTGACCAAAAATATTTTTTTTGAGTTTTGCAACAATAGGATATCCGATGATTGTTTCAGCATATTTTTCTCCAACATCTTCTGGAATGATCCGTCCATAAGCGTCTGGTTCGTCTAAGATAGAAATTAAAAAAGTTGCTTCTCTGTAATTTTTGTGAGATGCAACTTCAATCAATTTACTTTCTAATATTAAGTTTTCTTTTTCCATAAATTTTGAAATCACATCCTTTCTGACAAATCAACAAATTTATTTTATTTTTGACTTCTGATAATTTTTGTCATATTCTGTTTTTTCTTCATTAACTTCATTACCTCTATTAATTGTTCCAGATGGACGACCGTTTGAATTTATATCACCAGATGAATTAAAAGATGTTGCATGAGGGGTAAAGATATCATCAATTCCATCATTTTTTTCTTTCTTTCTACGGGTTTTCTCTTCTTCATAACTCATATCTAAAATCTCATATGCCGTCTTAAAAGAGCAATTAAGTTTTGAATACAAAAATTCTGATAAATCTTTTTTCATAGAAAACTCCAAAAGCTCCGCATCTAAAATTTTTGGAGTGGGGCAGTATTCGATAGGAATCCCTGCCTCCTCAAGAATAACTTCATACCATCTTTGAAGAATGATTTCTTGTCGTTCTGCAATTTTATTTATTGTTCTCATCAACTGCTTTATTGAGATATTAGCCGTGCTTACGGTTTGTTGTCCATCAGTATTTAAAAAAGAAATACCTAATGCGGAAGTAACCCTAGAACGACATTGTTTTACGGTGCTTTCATTTGTTAATTCGATTTTAGGTTCAACATATTCTACTTTCTCTACACACGGCGGCGGGGTGTACACAACTGTTGGATTTGCCCATGCTGCCATTAGACAACTATGTGCATAAGCCATGTCTTCCAAGCCTTTTTTTTCATATGTATTACCCATTGTTTCTTTTCTCATTATCTGAGTAATTATTTTTTTAGCCTTTACCTTTGAATTAGTTGAATCTGATTTGTCAAAAGTATCAAGCATGATTTTTGGCTTTAAAGCCTTGAAGACGGGAGATACGCCATAAGTTCTGCCCATATTTCCAAATCTATTAACACCAGTACGCCTAATATCTAATTTTGCATATTTTTCTTTTGCAATATATGCATCAATAACTTCTTTTGGATAGTTATTCTTTATTTCTTCTGATATATTAGCAAAAAATAGAGGCTTATTTTTTTTGTTTTTTAAAGTGGTTTTCTGTAATCGATTTGATAATTCAGATGTATTAATTAATACATACGGTATTCCATTTAAAGAATAATCAGAAATGAGAGCCACACCAAGCGGATATTTATCAATTACATGATGATATATGTTTCCGTTTTTCTTAGAACGTAGATATTGAATACAATTTCCTTCGTCATATGTAGAAGTAATAGCAGTTGTCATTACATCATTAATATTAACTTCTTTATGGAAACGCTTTATTAGTCCTTCGACCTTGTTTTTAATTTCGATATCGTAATCTGCTGGTAGCTCATCAAAAGAAAGCTTAACATTTGCATTTAAATTTGACTCTATAGTTTCATGGACTTTTCCAATAATATCGTCTTCAGTTTCAGCTTGTCTTACTAAAATATTTATCTTTCTAATTTTAGAAATATCATTCTGAGCGTTTAATGCAAGCTCTTTAATATCGTCTAGTGTTATTTCATTAGAAGTAGAAGAGCTGTCCTCATTAAATTTTACAGAATATTGCCGTCCGCCTTTTTCAAAATGCTTCATTGCTTCGTACATCCATGATTCTGATTGTTTTTGGATGTTCTCTGCGGTTATAATAATAGTATCATCACTATTATCAATTAGATCTGAAGCAATAATAAGTTTATAGTCTTTATCTTGATTTTCTATATATTCATTAGAATCCGGCATATTTCACCGCCTTTCTAAAATGAAACTGCTGAAGCACATATAGGTGCTTCAGAATAATCATAATTTTCTTGTGATGATTCTTGTATCGTTTGTCCTCGTCTTAATTCATATAATCTATGTGCTAACATGATTAAAACATAGAATCTGTCGTCATGTAATATTTTTTCTTTATCTTTTGATAGTGCGTAAGTTCTTTTAGTTTTTTCTGCATTTTCAAATTTATATATTGATGTTGTTTCAACCTTCATTAAATCTATATTTGTCAAAGCGACAATTTCTTTTTCGGATAATTGATATTTTTCAATAGTTTCTTGTTCAGAGTTTTTTTCTTTTTTTGCAATTGATATAAATTCTTGTTTAAATTCATATGGGAATTTAATAACACCCAAATCCATAAGTTCTATAAATTCATCTACCATTTGAGTTCTGTATTTTCGTGGACTGATTAACTTTAATTTATCTATTGCATTTGGGTATATAGACTTATATCCTGAATATAATTCATGTGATCCATCTATTAACCCTCGATGTTTTCTACCATTTGGTTCTGTCCAATCATTCAACAGACCATCAGCGTATGTAGATACACCGCCGCCCCCCGCTCCTTGATCTATAAGTAGACAATCTATATTCTCATAATCATTGAATTGCCCGTTGTACAGAGTTAAATATTTTCGTATTTCCTTTAACTGTCTGTTAGAATCAAGTTTATAACCCTTTTTGCTTGCTCTATCAAATAAATTTATACAATTTACAATTTCTCCAATATAACCATAATCAGGGTCGTTTACTATGTTCATTGCACCCAGAATTGAATTATCTAAAGTTCTTGCTGGATCAAGCGCAAGACATATTTTAGAGTTTGGCTTATAAGATAATTGTGGCAAATAAAATGTTTCGTTTCTTCTAATTGTTCCCCATTTTATAATTTGATTTACACCGCCATCTCTTGTTGGTTCGTTGTAATATTCTCGTAACGCCTTAATTTTATTAGATTTCATTGCGGCATCAACTTTATCTTGCGTTAGCAGTGGCGTATATAGCTTTCCATTCATAAAAGTTTTTATTGCAGTATCGCAAATCATATCCGCTACAAAATAATCTCTATCACCAGCCAACATTTTCTTCGCAAAATTTTTATAATGTTTATAAAACATCTTTGTCATATCATCTTGTGAAGAAGCGTATACGAGTTGTGTGGGGCATTTTCTTTTTAACGTGTCTGGATTAAAATTTTCATCAGTAGATGTTACAAAGTCTGTGTTTTGTGTTGCGAATGCTTCACAGACTGCAATTAATTCATCGCTACAAAATGCCGCCTCGTCAAAAAATACTAAAGTCGCACGCCTACTTCTTACATTATCCGGTTTACTATTCAGTGTTTCTATAGTGCTGCCATTATAAAATTCTACAATAAACCCGGATGAAGGATGGCTAAATCCAGTCTTGTTATTAGGACTTTTAATAGTTTCCTTTTCTACAATATCCTTTAACGACTTAATTGAAGCTGCTGTTTTTCCGATTCGTAAAACAATTTCTTCGATTTTAGAGAATGTCTCTTTCGACTGATCTCCAACAGAAGAAACTATATAAATAGCTTGATTCTCATATAAGATTGCTTTTAAAACCATAAAAATAGCACCGAGAAATGATTTCCCGAAGTTACGACTACAACACCAAAGAACATGTGGCTTATTCCAACTTTGTTGTAAAATATATTTTTGAGAATCAATCAATTTAATTCCCAACAAATCTTCACAGGCAATACAAGGATTTCTACGATAATAAGCGATAGATTCTGCATCTAATTCACAAATTCTTCTTTTTCTTTCAGACATTAGTTTATGAAGTGCCATTTTTATTCACCTCATCTAGCAACTTGTCTCTTTCAACTAAGAGAAGACGAACTTGTTCTTTTTTATCATCTAGTTCTTTATATAAATCATCAATTAATTTTAATTGATTTTCGTAAATTTCTTTTTTGTCATTTTCATCAAACAAACAATGATCTAACAATGCCTTTTGAGAGATAGAAGTAGCCCATTGACTTCCAGCACTTTTTAATTGATCATAGTAATCTGCTTCTGCACGCTCAAAATCTTTTTCCCTTAAATCTCTCATAAGGTATGTAAGAGTAGATTTTCCGATATCCTTATTTGATCTATTTTTTACAGATATTTCATTTTCTTTTGCAATTTTATCATTTGACTCTACCAGAGTTTTTTTGATAGTGTTTAAAGTTTTTATATCTGTTGCATTTATAATAGGATCTAAATTTGCTATTTTAACATTACACTGTTGAATTTGCTTATTATTGTCTACAATTTGGAGAATTTGAGAAAGTTTATAAGCATCTTCTACAGTTTCTTCATCCTCCAAATATGGGGATAACTGATTAAACAAAAATCGCCTATCTTCTTCTGGATAATCCTGAAATGGATCGTATCCAATTACTTCAATCGCATAATCCCTATTCTGAACATCTTGTTTAGACCAACGAACCTCTTTTTCTTTTTCGTAATCTTCTTTACGCTTTCCGACTTCTTCATTTAAAATAGACTGTGAGAAATCTTGATATTGATATTGTCGATTGTTTAATTGTCTCAAATATAATCCGATGCTAAATTTATTATTATTCTTTATTATCGAATCATACAAAGAGTAATAATAAGGAACATCTAGTTTATAACATAAAAATATACAGGCATAGTTTGTTCCATATTTTCTCTCATAATTATCAAACATTTCTCTAACACATTTTCTACAATATGGTGCATACCTTGAATTTTTTTCAAAAGATTCTGACCAAGGTGATTTGTAAAATTTATCTACTGGATTTTCCCATGAGTCACCACAACGAAGACATCTATATTCATGAGAATCATCAAAAGTATCAGAAGGTTCAATAGTTTTGCTTTTTCTTGCCAATATAAACGCCTCCATTTAAATTTATTTTTAAAACGCTGCACACAGGATTTGAACCTGCAAGTCGCAATCGACCAATGGGTTTCAAACCCACTTCCTCAGCCACCCGGACATGCAGCATAAACGACACCAGTGAGTCCCGATCTCACACATCCCCATAAGGATATCGGATTAGTAGTCCGATGCATTTGCCAATTCTGCCATAGTGTCAAAATGCACGGAGTTGGAGTTGAACCCCGAATTATCAGCGTGAAAGGCTGATGTCCTATACCAGTTAGACTAAGCCACTAAAATAAAAGGCAGTCTTCAAATGAAAAACTGCCTTTCAAACGTAATCAATAGGATTCTCTTTGTTTTTTCAAATCCAAACTTGGTGCAAACACGATTTCTGATAAAAATCTCGAAGATATTTTTCTCTTATTTTATACGCAACGTAATTCAGTTGATTTTTGTAAATACAATGGGTAGATGTTGCGTTTAGATATTAAGTAAAGAACCTTGTTCTACATCTTTAATACCATTTTTGTCAAAATATTTTCCAAACTCATCTTCAGCAGTGGCATCATTATATATGAATAACATATCGGCTGAAGACCACTGGAAAAATTCTTGGATGACATGGGCTGGAAGATTTAGTCGATGCAAACGTGTACACAAGTAATGTCTAAAACTGTGGAAGTACACATCCACTCCTAAAATTCCTTCTGCCATATCGATCCACGAACTTGTGTCTTTGCGTTGTCTATAAATACGTTCTTTTGTATTCTTATTAATAGAACATGTAACAAATAGCCATTCACTATTAATCCCTCGTGCTTTCCGTTCTTTCATCCATAAATCAATATATGGCTTTGCTCCGTAAAGCACAAATTTATTAATCTGTTTTCCTCCACGTCCGAATCCTTTCGCTCTTACTTTATCTGTTTTCCACATAGAATTAAAAACAAAATGTTCATCATTGAAGTATTCAACTTTCATTTGTAATAATTCTGCATGTCTCATACCAGAAAAGGCAGCGATGGCAAACCCACATGCAGCTTCGTATTCTTTTTGTTCAACCAAAGTATTCAAAAGTTTGTCAACTTGCTCATCTGATAAGACAGTTTTCTCTCTAACAACTTCTTTTGCAGGATTTTCAATCTTTCTAATAATTGGTTTATAATTTTCAAATTCCTCTTCGTCATCCAGAATATTTTGAATATAATTGGACAATGATGAGAGAGTAGATTTGACTCGTCTAATTCTATTTGAACTCCATCCCCATGTATTCAAAGCATGATTTTGAAATTTTGCTATTTCACGCTTGGTTAAATCTGCGAAAAACTTGTTATTGTTATTTTCTAAATTCCATACCCAAAATATCTTTAGATCATTTCTATAAGCAGAAATTGTCTGAGGACTACGGTCAACCGATTGCAAATAATCTAACCAATCTTCTCCGAGACTTATATTATCAACATTTACCGCATCTAACTTTCCCTGCGTTACAATGTTGTTATATACTGTAAATCTTGACAATATTTCACTTCCTTTCTAAAACACTTTTCTTTTATAATTCTTTATAAATTCAAACCCAAATAGGAGAGGAGTGCAAATGAGGTTATACTTGTCCGCAAAGTAGCTACTCCTTGCGTATCTCTCCATAAATGTCCGTAGTAGGAGTCGAACCTACAAAATTCTGATCCTAAGTCAGACGCATATTCCTGTTCTGCTATACGGACAAAATCAAGGGACTGTTATTTCACAGCCCCTTGATTTTGTATGTTTATTTTTGAAGTTGTAATTTTAATAATTACATATATACCTATTTTTACAATAGTTATGTTTGAATGCCCGAAAGTAATCTATTAACATTCTCAAATTTATTATCTATATATTTTTTAACATCAAGTTCGTAAGTTATTCCAATTTCACAATCGTTATTTGTATAAACTGTAATAACAGATCTTTCCGATATTTCCAGTTTTTTCAATTCGTCGATCAATTCAGGAGACGATTCGATTGTCGGCTCTTCCATCACATAAAGAACAGTTATCGGGTTTTCGGCTACCATTTTATCAATGGCTTCTTGACTCATTTCACTTGTAGTAGGAGGGAACAAAATTGTAATAGGACTTTCTTCGTAAATAAAAGGATAATGGAAAGACATGCAAAATGATTCACCGCCATCTTCTGGATTCATCATTGTGGAAAAATATGGTACGTTATCAGAAATAACTTCCCCTAACGACGAAAAAATACTTACTCCCTTAGCATACTGAATGGGTCTACCTCCAAATATAAGAGTATAACCCCCTTGAAATTCTAATTGACCGGGACGATCAAACACCACCTTCCCAATATTTCGTATAACCCCTTCTTTTGTAAGAATATCTCGGTACTTACCAACACTTCTTAAAGGTTCATCAAGCGATAGTTTTACAAGTTGTTCTTCATATTTTTCATAGGGTATCTTTTGTTCGCCCAATATAACCATTAGTCTGCTTGTCGTAGCGTTTATGGCATCAGCAATACTTCTTTCAATATATTCACCATTGGCTATAACTGAAATTAAAATGTATCTCGTTGTATTTTCTGTGGTAATAGTTATTGCTTCGCCAATTTCTGCCGAGTCAACACGTATAATGTTGGTTCCAGATTGCGGTAGTTCTTCAGTCTGAGCAATGAATTGTTTTGTATCTACGCTGGGATTAATTACTTCCCGACCATATATGGTATACGTTGTATTGGGACAACACGGTATATATACAAATGCTTCCGTATCACTAACAATGATTTGATATCCTTCAATATTTCCGCATAAATAGTTATCTGTTAAATTGAATAAATTTCTTTTAACAACCTTAAGTTCTATATCATATTTCCCAGTTTCTTTGTTATATACGCCTACACTTTTCATCTCTTGTGGGTAATCGAGCCTTGGCGATGGTAGTCCTCCTGTATATGGCTCATATGTTGATGGACGAGTTCGATATTCAGAAAATTCAAGTTGAATTTTATTAGCTAGTGTGGGGATTGTAAGGCGCATATATCTTCTTTCTGTGATATCTAATACGATATATCCATTTTCAAAGTTTTCTTTATTTTCTAAAAAACTTTTATCAGAATTATACAAAGAAACCTTACACATACTAGCGTCTTGAGTATTTAAAGATATAATATAGTAACCTATTTTATCCATTAAAATATAATCGGTAACTTTTGTATCTGAATTTTCAACAATCTCTCCATTTTCATTGATCGATTTATTATCGAACATTTGTATGTTAGGATCGAATAAATTCTTTCCTTTTGTAACTGTTTGTGTTGTATTACCATAGATGGTAATTTCAGAAGTTTTCTGTTCAATGTTATCTGTAACATTAACAATATCAGTTCCTTTTACGGTATTGTTGATTGATTCCATGCATTTTTTCTGAGATAACACATCAACATCTTTTGTTAATTTTTCAAGACTGTTTACAAGATTAGTAGTATCTTTTTGATTATTACTTTCCACATTTTTAATAAGAGAGTATAAATATGCTTCTGTATTATTCATAATCTTATACCCTCCATTTTATAACTTTTTCCATCCAAAGGAAAATAACATATAAAGAATTAACTCGCCATCTTTATTACCAACTACACATGTGCTTCCGAATGGGGCATAATCAATTCCGCTAAACATTTCTTTTCCTTTTTCTTTTGTTGTCGGTAAGAAGTTTATTTCATCTTCTGTATCAACAGCAAATTCCATTACATTTGTATTATAGCTTTCTCCGATTTTTAAGAGCATTCCTGCCATTGTACGTCCTCCTTACCAAATAGTTTTGAATAGTATTTTTCAGATGAATAGATGATCAAGCACAAATCTTCCATATAAAAAATTATACATTTTAATTTTATTAATAATGCATTCCTCTGTTTCATCAATTACATTCATTATTTCGTTATCATTAATATTTGTTTTGATTGTTACAGTATAGTTACCATCCGATTCAAAAAATTCATTGTCTTCTTCAATATCAAAGGAGTAAACATTGTCGCTTTTTATGTAAGGAAGACATTTTGAATTAGCGTCTCCTGATATATAAACAATAGTTCCGTTTACATTAAAATACTTGCCATCTCGTTTAAATTTTTCGCACCAAATACCATTAGATATTGTGATTACATATTCATTATTATACAAATCATAATCAGGAGCACTAACATCTAATTCTTCAATATTCATTCCGCACCGAATAAATTCAGTCACATAAGCTGCTGCATCGGACGCAGTTACAATAATAGCAATATCTTCATAATTTAAAGAATCTAATTTGTTATATTCACGCATAACAAAAGATACAAAATGTTTAATATCTTTAAATTTTAAAGTTTTGATATCTTTCATAGAATATACCTCAATTACATGTCTTTATACTTTTTAGCAACCTTAAACACCAACTCATCATGTGCTGGTTTTACCCATTCTTTACCAGTTAGTGCAGATTTTCCACATCTTTCATCAATGTGCTTCACGGAAAATGCACCAAGATCTGCAAAAGTAATTTTGTCATTACTTTCTTTTAATGTGTCAACCACAACTTCTCCAAATGCTTTAATGATTTCTTCAACTTCCTTTGCATTATAGACAGAAGAAGTTCTACTACAAATTTTCTTTGTTAATTCATTTTTTGTCATATATATTTACTAACCTCTTTATTGTATTTATTTTTTGAATACTCGCTACCAACAACAGCAGCATTCATGTGGAATCATATTATTTCTCGTGTTTGTTTTCCAAATTTCCACGTATCATCAGTTGGATTTTTTTAAATCATACGAAGTGATATGTATCATTCCTCCGTTCCGTCAAAGCGGGCTACCACATAGAAGAGTAGCCCTGTTATTGACAGATACATTGTCTTATATAATTTTTGTTTTATATAAAAGCACCTATCAAATTCCGTTCACATACGAGAGTTTGATTTAATAAAGGGTGATAAGTGCTTTTAATCTTGTTTAATATCATCTGTTACGATAATACCAACTTTTTCCATAAATTCTGTTTCTGCATTCAGAACAGATTCTATAATTTCTCTATCTAATTTTGTTTTATCTATAATATAATTAACGCAGTCATTGAATTCTAAAACTGGACAATCCATGTTTTGGTTCATATATTCCAACCTCTAATTCAAAATAATCTTATATGTCTCAGTATGACCATATAATTTATCAAATCCCCAAATATGTACACTAGCCTTACTTCCTTTATTCAAAGAATCACTATACGGATCACTGCCAACAAAGGAAGGACTAATTAATACCTCTGCATCTCCAAGAATTCCCTCATGTGATGGGATTACTTTTCCATTATGTAAATGTCCAACAATAAGCGTATCATAGAACTTTTTATGCAGAATGCTTTTGTCTTTAATTGCAGTTTCCACATTCTTGATTTGATGACCATGCATTGCAAGAATATCATTTCCAGGCATATACACATCGATAAAATCTTCGCCATCTTTGGCAAGGTGAACGTGGATTCTCTTATTGTTAGCACATAAATCATGTATGTAATTACCCATCAAATATTCAAGATCTTCATCTGCTAACTCGCTAGACTTGGCGTTAAGAACTCTAATTTGGGTATGATTTGCGGATGGAGTGTGGTAATAAGAAATTTCTGCATATGTTGAAAGTTTATTTAACATCATCGCTATTAATCTACACACTTCAACAGTGGCTTTCATAATAGAAGTGTCATTAATTTTTAAATCACTAAGCCGCAAAATTCCTTGCAATAGATCTCCTAACGACACAATAGTTAATTTTCTGATATTCTTTTCTTGAATAAAATCAATTAACTTAGATGTCAAAAATTCAAATCTTTCCTTGGCAATTTCTGGAGAGTATTCATTATTTACACTCTTAAACGAAGCACCATAATGAACATCTGCAAGTCCAACAAGATAATTTATAATATGATTTACAGGACTTAAAATAGGTTTAAAATCTGGCAATGGAAGAGTATCAATTACACTTCCAATATATTCATAGTACATTTCTTGACGAGACTCACTTCTGTCAAGTCTGTTTCTCTCAATATTTGCAGTTTGAATTTTAATACGTTCTTTTCGTAGTTCTTCAAGTTTTTTATCTAATTCCTTTAACCTTGAAAATTCATCTGGATTCGTATAAATTTTGCTCTTAAAATATTCTTCTCTAAACTGTCCTCCGAAAATAGTAGAAGAAGATTTTCTAATTGTGTCAACGGCACATTGAATATTATATTTATCTTTAATCTCAGACCAATCCATATCATTCATGCCATTTAATTTATTTTCAATATCTTTGCACGCAGCTTCATAAGTTTCGGTTGTTAAACCATACTTTGATAATTCCTTTTCAAAATTATACAGTTAAACACACCGCCTTACTCGTCTTCATCGGAATCATCTTCCGGCTCGGCTAATTCTTCTTCATTTTTGATTTTCACATTCAGCTCAATTGAACATCCATTAAATTCCTTTAATAGAGTAGAAAGTTTTTTATCTTCTCCATTAAGTTCTACAATCATCTCATCTGTATCAATAACACCAGCAATCTTCATTGATTTTTGTGTAGTCAACTTATATACAAAATTTGCCATAAGAAATTTTCCTTTCATTCTAAAAAATTACAACTAAAAAAGACCCAACGTGGTACGCATCGTAGAGAGGCGTGTTGGGTTCTATGTGAATTTATTTATTTTTACGAGACAGAAGAGTAGTTGTTACTCTTCATCTTCATCATCAATATCTTCCTGATTATATTGAAATCCAATTGCATAGGTTTCAGATTCTACATCATCTCCCTCTTGCAGTTCTTTTAATTCTTTGTTTCCTTTAAGTACAAGTTTACTTGGAAAAATTTTAAAATACTCTATCCAAGACAACAGTACATTTGTAAATTCTTCTATCACAGGAATAAGCAGTATATATGACAGTATTCCTAAAATAAAAGCCATAATTATTTTATTATTTTTATTATTCATAAGCAATTACCTGCTTCTTTATAATTTGATTTTCGTTCCATTATTTACAATTACTATGAACATTCTTTTAATAATAGATGGTTGTTTATGGTATTTTCATCAATTATATCTTTATTAGACATGTCGAATCTAAATTCACCAAAATATTTAATTTCAGCATCCTTTCTTGCTTTAATCGCATCTTCAATATTCTCAAATCTTCCAAGTATAATGGATTTTCTTTCTGTTTTTATTGAGGATACCCATTTATTATTTTCTCTTTTAACTCCAACGATTTCAGAGGATTTAGAAGCCATATATGAAAAATCTTTATTTCGTGCATTTTCCGTTGTAGTAGCTCTTCTTAGATTAGATTTTCTACAATCGTAACGTACTAAATTTTTATGATCAACATTTATGTCTTCTCTATCTTTAATGTCTAAAACAACACGATGTAAACGGACAATTTTGGTTGTATATATATCTTTTTCTAGTGAATGTGCGCATACATAACGACCATCATACCACCATGAATAATCTTTTATTTTATCATAGTCTTCTTTGTCAAAATAGAAAAATGTTCCGTTGCTGCAATAACCTATTCCAAAATCATATGTATCTAAATCATATTCACAATATTTTTTTCCTATTTCATAACGTGAGTCTTTATAAAAACAACCACACGATTTGACACCATACGGAGTAATTAAAGCATATCGAGAATAGTAACACAACTCACCGCACTCACATAAACATTCCCAAAGTTTTGCACCGTTGTCTGCTTGCCGAGTGCTCCTAATATCCGTTTCTCTTAAAACTGTAAGTCTTCCAAATTTTAAACCAGTTATATCTTTTGGATATTTTTCTCTTGTTATTTTTGCTTTCTCTTTTGCCTCTTTTGAATTTCTGGCACAACCGCAAGAAACGGTTCCATTTTTCTTTCTTGTCAGTGCAGTAGATTGTATTGATTTAATATTACCACAGTCACATTTGCAAATCCAATACACTTTGCCGTTACCAGTTCTTTCTTCATCAACATAAAGAACTGTTAGTTTACCAAAACGTTTTCCGGTTAAATCATTTCTCATTAAAGCTTTAGCCATAAACAATCACCTTGTCCTTTCGTTGTATTTTCAGTGAATATAAAAACTGACTACCAATTATTCAGTAGTCAGTCTTTTTAAATCGTTCTTAAATTTATCTGTATCTTCAAAATAGAAGACTGTTGCATTTTGTAGCGTTTTATTTTTTTGCAAGTCAATTATCGGATTTCCGCATTTCAATAATTGTTTTGCTAGAAAACTGTTGAAAATAGGTTTTACTTTTATCTTTAAAACACCCTTTCTAATCTAATAAATCTGCCATAGCGGCAGTTTCACTTCGCTCAGTTTTTTGCAGTTGAACGTATCCAAACTTATCGTGTCCTACTAATTTCTGAACAACAGACAATAATCCATTATTCATTCTAAATAAAGCAGAGTCAGTTTGTTTGAAATCTCCATTCATCCATAGTGACGATCCGTCTCCAACACGACCAATCAATAGTTGAACATGCTCTTTTGTAAGATTTTCAGCTTCACTTACATAAATAATAGTATTTTTAATATCTCGACCTCTCATATATGCAAGATGCTCAATCTCAATTGTTCCTTGCATCATCTGAAGTTCTAGTCCTGTTTGACCGCCGAGATGATCTGCAAGCGGCATGGCATATGGTAGTAACTTCTCTAATTTAGATCCCGGCAGAAAACCGATCTCACTAGCGTCTTTAACTCCGATTGCATTACGAATATATAAAAGTTTTTCAAATTTTCCTTCTTCAATTAATTTTAAAGCATTTGCAATCATGATATAGTCTTTACCGCTTCCAAATTTTCCGGACAAAACATTTATTGTTTGCTCTTTGTTTTGCAACATATCAAATGCCAATATTTGATGTGGGTTTCTTGGCTTGATTTTTCCAAGGAAATGACTATTTATTTGTTTATATGAAATAGTTTTATATTCTTCGCCAATCCATTTTCTATAATCTACAACCTCGCCATCAGATTTCCTTATAATCAAATATTCATTCACTTCACAATTATAAATATTCTCATTTAAGTGTAAATAAAAATAACTCATTTCTTCATCAGAAAGAGTTACTTCTTTATATCCTTTATACTCATCTAAATTCTTTACGAGATTTAATTCTGAAATTCCTTTTGTTTCTAAATTAAAAATATTCTTAGAAATAAATTTGCAGTTCAAATCATCGGTGCATACAATTATCGGGTGTATACCAGTATTGTATTTATAAGCAGAAGCCAAAATAATATTATCTGGAGTTTCTTCTAAATCAAATGATTCAATTATCTTTGTGATCTCAGAGTCATATCTAACAACTTCAAACTCACCATAGTTCTCATCTAATAAATGAGCGATTAATCTCGCCTTATATTTTATTTCTCCATCTTTTCTTGAATCCGTTTTAATATGTTCAATTTCTTCTAATGTCTTTTGTGAAATCACAAAAAACTCTTTAAATGCGGCATCTTGTAAATTCAAGAGTGCATTTGTGTCTAGGAACAGTTTATATTCCAATAAACCTTCCACCTTTCCTATATATTTGCTCAGCTGCTAAATGTCACTTGAGCATAGCTTTTCGATAATCATAATAAAAATTTAATGCACCCTTATGAGTAACATATCTTTTATGAGTTTTCCTATCATATCTATATGTGTCAGATTCCTCTACAAGATAATAAGTCGGATGCTTAGATTTTGACTTTTTCACATGCTCTCCATATCCATTCTTTCTCATATAGAAAGCATCGTCTTTACTAATTTTGATTATTGTAATCAATTCCTTTCATTCTAAATTTCTTCTATACATGTGACAGAAGAGTGAAGCTCTCACTTGGAATTGAACCAAGATTTACTGATTACAGGTCAGTTGTTCTACCTTTAAACTATAAGAGCAATATTTGGCTTAGATTAGACCAAAATACATAGAACTTTCGTGACATTATTGTTTCTCCACTTATCCACCATACCCCACTTATTGATGCGAATATGGTATTCTACACAACCACCGATTTTAGATTCGGTATCTTTACTTGAATAATTTTTCTGATTTTAATATTCTGTCGATGCTCGCACACCGTAAATAGCCGCTAAACTAACCATGCAATTTTGATCAAACACTTCAAACTCTTGCGAGAGTTTTCAGTGACCACATTACATTACTGCTGTGGTATTAGGCTGCTTCCATTACCCAAGGTCGTAGGCTTTCGCTTTATATGTTAATATTTGTTTTAAAATATTACTTTTTTGTACAACCAATTAAATAATCTTATTACTTCATCATACACTATTTATTATCACCTACTGATGATGTGCTACGACAGACGCTCCGATGTCTTTTGAACATCAGAATACATCACACCATCATATCTTTCACTTATTATTGCTACTCAATGTCTATATAAGTTAATATGGTTCTTACCAATTCACTTATATAAATGGATAACGCCTTTGCTTAATAATTGCTCAGACTAAATATCCTCCTGATTCACCATCATATCTTCATACGTTTGCGTGAGCTATTCTATTTGCGGTAGAAAACATTCTCTCAGCACTTGCCGTTGATCCTGCTTGTTACTCCGTATTTCATGATACTATTTCCGCATTGGACTTATTACTTACCAATACGAAACAAAACCTTTTGGGTCTTTGGTATGTCAGTTTTGCTTCAGTCGTCCATTTTGTATGGCGGCAGCCTGTAGAAACTACCTTTACATATGTCACCATATGCTATCTTTAATGTCTGTGAAGCCAGACAAATTGCGGATCACAAGAGTCGAACTTGCTATTTCATGGGTATGAACCATGCGTGATTTTCCGTTTCACTCGACCGCATCAAAATATAAAAGAGATAGTGACAGTACCACACAAATACTGCAGCACCGCCACTGTAGAAGAGGTATGAATAAAATATTTTTTATTACAATTTTCACTCCTTATAACGCCATTGACTTCGATACATACAAGTCTAATTACTTCCAGAATGAAACAGATCCGTACAGCATCGCTTGGTGAACTGAACTGATTTATATGACGGTCTGCTAAGTTTTTATACGGCATCACACCAACTAACTTATATCCGTATATTAAGACGAAAATGTGTTTATTAATGCCCCCCCTATGGGCGAGATTTATAAATTGCCACATTTCAGCCTGTGACATAGCTTGTTTAATTAAAACATGTTCCCGTATTTATATACCGCATTGGATTCAAGCGGCAAGGATACTTGTACAATACGCACTTTCTCCTTCATAAGTGGACTTAACGGAACTTGAAAAAAGTGCGTATTTACGCTGTTTGTAACATCTCAAATTTACCAGGTGTACACAAAAACTACTTGTTTTTGAAACATTTCAAAAATGAAGTCGAATTTATATCATATAATATTTTTAATAATAACGATTTATTTGCTCCTATATTTGTTTTCAATCTCGTAATATTTCTTTTCATATCTGATGATATAATAAAAGCTCTATCTATTAAATTAGACATCAATCCTGTATAGTTAGATGAAATATAAATTTGCTGGATATCTTGAATCAATTCGCTAAAATCAGACCTTAGCAACAAATGGTCATCAGTATTATCTGTATTGTAATAAAATAATTCCAAAGAATATTTTGAAATTAACTCTTCAACCTTTTTGCATTTTCTTCTGTCTTCCTCTAATTTATGTTTTACAAAAAAGTTGCTCATTGGAAGAGTAGTAGTTGTATTCCGAAATTTATTCAATTCTAAATCGCACAAATAATTCATAGGACATTTCAAATCTGGATTTATATTTTTCTTTTTAAATCCATGTTTAATAATTCTCCAGAATGAAGGGTATTTATTCTTTTCAATATCCATATCATTTTTAATACGTTTAATCTCATCTGTTAATTCTATATCAAAACGTCTTTTGGCATTATCTATTGCGACTTGGGCAAGTACACTCAGAATACAAACATAATCAGAATATTTAGGGTCTTCAAAATTGTAGTCGTATGTCTGTGCAATCTGAGCTAAATTACTAGACTCTCCAATATCTGTTTGAGACTCTGCCAGTTTATTATCTATCGCAGCATAATCATCCATTGTATTTGAATACACATTTTGCTCTTTAGGAATATTATTTACAATCGTATGATAATTTTCATAACAATATTTTGCATGAGCAACTATATCTGGTTGATTTGTTGTAAATCCAAAATCTGAATCTTGATCTGCGTCTGTTATATACTTGGCTCTTTATCCAAGTCTTCTCTAATTTTCATTAGAGTGTCGGACTATCTCTTTGCCCTCGTTTAACGTTAGGTTTGTAGTGAACAACTCTACTCATATGAGGCTATACCTCATAGCAATCGGCACTCGTGGAAGAAATTATTGTTTTGTCATAACTCATTCTTCTAGTCTCTAAACCTTCCTGTTACATAATGACATTTCACAGGCTTGGTAATTGGTTGGCTTATATGTATTGATTATTAAAATAAATTATCTATATCTTATACCTATATTCTTTATATACTTTATTATTTAATGCCGCGTTCTTTATTGCGGTTATCATGGTATTTATGTTTGTTTTTATGTTATGTTTATCTTTCAAGTATTTAGCACACTCGGACATACAATCGAAAGATGAAATATAATTATAATTCACATCGTAAAGTTCAACTTTTTTAGCACGTCCGTTTTGTCCATTTGGTCGAGAATAATATTTATTTTTTAATTCTGGATTTTCTGATAGTTTTTTCTTTAAAGCATCGTTACCATAATTGGGATTCTTACTTCCTTTAGAGTTAATACTACGTTTTTCAATCCATTTCTCATATGTTTCTTTGTCCATTCTTTCTTTAGGTGATATCCCGTACATGGGATTATTAGTTCCAGAGAATTTTTTGCTAAGATTTTTTCTAATATCATTCGCTTTCTCTTCTGAAAATGTTTCCCAATAGTTTACATTATATGCAGGATTATTTTCACCCATCATCCTTTCAGAATGATGTTTTCTCCATTTATCAGAATGTACTAATCCAAAAGAACCATCTCCGCCAAAAGTATGGTTTGTTAAATGACCATTTTCATTTTTCACATTATTATATCCAATAATATCAATTCCATATCCTAAATTAAAAACGTAATTACTAATTACTTCACGCTCTAAATCATAAGCTTCTTGTTCTGTTAAACCATCTCGAATTATTCTAGTATAAGATCCACATTTTTTTACAATTCGATTATGGTGTTTATTTCTTATTTGATTGTATGCTCTTTTTAATGTACCTTTACCAACATAAAAGCATTGGTTGGTATCTTTTCTAATATGTTCGTAAACACAATATTTGTTTTGTTCTATGTTTATCATCTTCTTTTGTTTATTTATAATCAATACATACTTAGCGTTCCAATTTTCACCGATTATTTTTTACGCACATTTCTGTACGCTGACCCAGTTTGTTAAGCCGTTGTTCCGATCCTGAAAATCTGTGCCAATCATATTAACTGCAATACATTGTCTGCCTAAATTAAAATACTTCTCCATATTCCTACTATAGACATTATGCAAATATGTCAAATTGTTTTTTGAATTAAATGGACTTCTGAAAAATGCCAAATACTCCCCACTATTAAATCTCTCGGTATAACATTGTATTACTCCGTCTTCTGTAAAAAATGTATTGTCTTTATCTACTGACTTTTCATTACCAGTGGCAGCATACAATAACATCGCATATGGAGAGCCTACAATAGTTAAATTTTCTGCATTCTGCATAATTTCACCAGATTTCATTTTTAAAACATAAGATTCTATAATTTTCTTTCTTCTTGATCTAAAATAGGAGCTTCTTACAAATTCCGGATTATGTTCACATAAAGCAATTAATACTCTATAGTCGTTAGAAAAATTATCGTTTTTCTTCAGGTATTCAAAAAAGAATTGATCATCTGTTTTTAATTTATTAACATACTCAACGCTTTCTTTAACAACATTCTCCATTATATCAAGATTTAACGAATTGACCATTTGATAACTCATTTTTTGATAAGTACCCAGTTTACTTTCGTGTGCAGTTTTTACAACCCCAAACATGCAATTGTTTTCATAAACTTTTTCGCACCAATAATCATAGGTTATATCAAACTTCAACCATTTCAATGCATTGTCTGTTGTAATCAATTCTATATCTTTTACAAAATGCTCAACACCAAACATATCTGTAACTTTTGCTTCATAATATCTTTCGCCGAAATAATCTTTAAAAAACTGTTGTATATTTGTATTGAAAGCTGCCATCTTTGTAAAAAGATGACGAAGCAGAACATATCCATTTCCCCATTCTGGAAATCTGCTACTGTCAATAAGTGCTTGTCCGTCAAATAAAATATTCTTTAATTTATAATTTTCTAAATGTCTGGAAAAACAACGTTTATTCTCATCAGTTTCGATACTAATTACATTGGTGTTAAAGAATCTATCCACGTCTTTTAGAACTAAAATATTTTTCGGGTTGATTTTTACTCGTCCAACTATTCCACTTGATATGAGGGGGGCGTACGCACTTATTTCTACAACTTTCGCATTTTCTTCCGGTAGTTCAATCCCCATATATAGATAATTCTTGGAAGTTTCATATAAATCATCGCAGATAAAAATACATGAACCCTTTTTTGCTTTTCCTGTACTTCTAAAAAGCATTTTATAATGGATTGTTTCTCTTTTTTTTATTTCTCCATTCCTTTTTCTTAAAATATATTCTACAGAAACTCCATCATTATAAAGCTTTCTTCTCAGTTCATTTTTTGATAAATAATTATATTTTCTTTTGTTTTTTCTTGCGAAGAGCAAGAGTTTATTTATTTTCTCTATCTTATTTCTTGCCTTATCGATTAAATATTTATCATTTCTCACCCGCGCACGCTTATATTCTTTTTGTGCAGAGTTTGCAACTTTTCGCAGATGATTTAATTCCTGTAAATAAGAACGTGATCCGTAGTTGAATTCTAAACAAATAATATCTCTCGTAGATTCATCTTTCCATGTTTTTAATCCATTTTCTTCCAAAAAATCCTTGAATAAACTATTTGGGAACATTGCGTCCTTATATTCATAGTGGTCACGCAATCCTAAGTTGTATTCATACAGAGTGCTTGCTTCAATATTTTTTATTTTTAAACCAAACTCGCTAATTATGAAACACCACCAATCTATTTATAGCTAGATAATAAATTGTATAAATCTTCAACTGTTTGTAGCTTGATATCGTTTCCGTATTTATCTAAGACCGTATCTTCTTTCCATTTTCTACCATAGTCAAGCTCAAAACAGAAATATTCAATCCAATTATCTTTATCATAATCTTTCAACAATAAATGAAGTAAATTCAGTGCTGTTGCAACACAATTAGGTTGATAAATATATCCATCCGCTTTATTTTTTTCAAAAAATTTATTGAGTTTATAACTGTATGTGTCAGTAGTTTCGATTTCTTCCATTACCTTCAAAAAATCTTCTTTTTTAATTATATTATCCAATCTATTTCATTCCTCCATACATTCAATATCTTCATTTTCCATCACTTTAATATCTTCTTCAAGCCATTCTAATAAATCTTTCATGCTATAAAAGCAATCTAAATGTGCAGCATTACCATTTATATTTTCCAAATACTCATCTCCATTTTCAATCATTTCTCCACACTTATCACAACGGACATAAGTGTTAATAGGATAGGAGTAGTTGGGACATTTTGGATGACATGGATTTTGCAAACATACTTCACACACTTTCTGGGTCTTCCTTATATTTCAAATTGTTCAAAATTTCAAAACCCTTTTCACAGCACAACATATCAAATTCAAAACGATCAATGAATTTATCAATATACCCATTATGTACCATCTGTTCTACAATACGACAAATGTGTTCTCTGATATTTTTCGGTGTGCCAGAAACCAACTGTTCATCGATTCCCTCAAATACCATACCGAATTTTCCATCAATATCATTTCGTTTTAACCACATTTTAAGACTATATTTTCCGATATTCTTTTTAAACATATAATGACATGACACAGAATAATCATTATATTTTTTATCCTTATTAATTTGTTTTAAAGGAACAACAATACCGTATCCTTCATCCTCATATCTAATATTCAAACATTTTCCCATTCTAATTTTCCACCTTTCATTTTTATGTTTCATATAATTTCTTATTTTTTTAGATATAATTATCATCTATATATGTATTCTCTCTAAGACGTAAAACATCTTCGCACACCGAGCATACAATTTTATTTATTAAATACAACTGTTTATTATTTGATACATTCGATAGCATTTCTTTCTGATTGTATTTCCATATATTAATTAATTCATCATCATTACTCCCTAATAGCTCTTCGTACTTTCTACTATACACAATCTCCTGTTCTTTTTCTGTCATGTATTCACTCTACTTTCCGTAACAAATCGTATAAAAGATTCTATTTCTTTTTTATGTTTTTTCTATAATTCTCTAAAGCTTGTTGCATTTTTTTCTTTTGTTCATCAGATACTATTCTTTTTGGTCTAGTTGGATCTGGTTTCGCACCGGGGTTTATTTTTATCCATTGTGAACTACCCACGAGCTAAAGCTCGTTTGGCTTCCTAATCAATATCTCTAATGAGACAAGTTTACTTAGGCTATCTCGACAGTTCCTGCCGTTCTCATTCTCAAACCTTCATTGAGAATATTTATCGCTGCATTTATATCCCTTTCATGATGTGTTCCGCAATTAGAACAAGTCCATTCTCTGACAGACAATACTTTCTTTCCATCTATGTGTCCACAATTAGAACATATCTGACTTGATGGGAACCAAGTGTCAATCTTAATGATTTCTCGACCATACCAATCAGCCTTATATTCTAATTGTCTTACAAATTCACCCCATGATACATCGGCTATTGATTTTGCTAATTTATGATTACTCATCATATTTCTTACTTTTAAATCCTCAAGACAAATAACTTGATTTTCGTAAATTAATCTTTTAGACAACTTATGTAAGAAATCTCTTCTTTGATTCGTAATCTTTTCATGCTGTTTTGCAACTTTAATTCTGCATTTTTCTTTATTCTTACTTCCTGATTTGCAACGGGATAAATCCTTTTGTAATTTTCTTAACCTTTTTTCAGACTTTCTAAGATATTTTGGATTCTCAATCATTTCGCAATCAGAAGTAATTGCAAATTCTTTTATTCCAAGGTCGATTCCGATTTCATTATCTAATTGTGATAACTTTTTTTGTTCTTCACAATTGACTAAAACTGAAACATAATATTTACCACTTGGAGTTTTAGAAACCGTAACAGATTTAATAACTCCTTCAAAATCTCTATGTTTCTTTATTCTGACTAATCCAATCTTAGGAAGTTTGATATATCTATCAGATACATAAATATTTCCCCCTTGATTGTTAGTTGTGTAAGAGTAATGGTGATTTTTCTTGCTCTTAAACTTAGGGAATCCTACTTCTGGTCTTTTAAAGAAATTGTTATATGCAGTTTGTAAATTCATTTGAGCATTTGCTAATGAAAGTGAATCTATTTCTCTTAACCAAGGAAATTCTTTTTTATACTGAGAAGGTGTGTTGTTAAGTTTCTGTTTTGTTTTTTTATAATATTCAATCTTATCTAAAAGCATACGATTATAGATGAATCGTACACATCCAAAACATTTTGCAAAATATTCTTGTTGTTCTTTATTAGGATATAATCTGTATTTATATGCTTTCAACATCTATAATCACTTCCTTTCATTTATATATTCTCTGTTTTAACCTTGATTTTCTATGTATCTTCTTAATTGCTTTTCACTGACATTCCCGATACTACAAATAAAATATCCATCTGTGAAAAATGTATGTTCTTTCCAAAAATGTTTAGATAGATAATTCTTATGATATTTCCAAATGTGATAAGTTGTGTATGATTTTATAGTTCTAACCAAATCTGACAAATTTATATTTAGTTCTGTTTCTATCATATAATGTATATGATCTTTATCTGTTTCCATTTTATGAATTGTTGCATTATGCTTCTGACATATTTCATAAGAAAATTGTTTTATATCATCTGATATATTTTGGGCAAGAAATAATTTCTTTCTATATTTACAAACAAATATAAGGTGATATTGTAACAAGTATTTATGTCTGTTTTTAGATTTCCAATTATTACTCATATATAATTATTCTCCGTCATTCATCCCATCAGCTAAAGCTAATGGGATTTCTGACTAAATTATTAATTAAATTCATCTTTCCGTTCTTCATAGATTTTTTTTATTCGATTAATATGTTTTCTATTACTAAACGAAACAGTTGTAAATCTTTCACCCGACAAAAATTCAATGCAATTTTCATTATTATTATCAAAATTTTGTTCTATCAATTCAATCACCTCTTATAGCCATTCTTCTTTGTCCAATGAATAGATTGTGCAATACTATTAATTGTATAGTCTGTTGGATGATCTGTACAAAAGCAGGATTCGTATAATATGTTCATTGCATATCTATGAAATTCTTCTCTTGATGGAATTTTTAAATTCCCATTATTTGGTATGTAGCTTGTCTGAAGTTTTTGTTTTGTCATAAATTGGTTTTGTCTCCTTTGTTCTCTTAAATAAATTGTTCATCATTAATCAATCCTTTCTGATAAACTTGGTTAATAGTTACTTGGTTCTATATTTTTATTCTCTATTGAGAATGTTTTTCTTAACAAGAATGGCAATTACTGATACAATAATAGTTGATGCATCGTTTGCAACCCGTAAATAAGCACCACAACTGATATGACATCAGGTACGGAAGGAGCGTGGCATCATTATTCGACAGCATAGGGGAGTTCTCCAAGTAGTGCTTTTTCATATACGAAAGGAGAACGGATGACATTAAAAGTTATTATTGTTTTATCTCCATTTGTTTTATGGGCGTTGATTTCTCTTGCCAAGTATTGCGTTTCTCGCTTTACAAGATACAGAGAATTGAAACTGCTCATCAACTCTGGAGCAAAACATGCCGTGGTTGCAGAAAACCACATCGAGTTTGAACGATAGATTTTGTAAAAGGTACGAAAATGTTTTTGCAAAAATATTGTTCAACACACTATTAACTTGTAACCGGAATAGCAACTAAGCTCTTCTAAATTCCGCTTTTCCGTGATAATGGATATTGTTCAGATATCTCAAAGTGCACTTTTTTAGCTTTGAGAAGGAGATACTTGTTAGTAGCAAGTGTCTCTTTTTTCTATCCCATACAAATATTACAAGCAGTAATTGCCAGTAGAAAATGTCTACAATTATATATTCTCTTTTTTTAAGATCTCTTCAATTTTTGCATCTGTTTTTATGCGTTCCTCATCAGAATAATCTTTGAGTTTTGATTTGGAGATAATATTTTTGAGGATGCTCCCAGTATTCAGAAGAAGAAATATAGTTTGCAACTGTAAATATTTCCAGTTACAAATTCCAATCATTCATCATCCTTTCTCTTTGTTTAAATATTTGATCACACCTGGAACATCTTCTTTGTTATATACTTTTTTGTTATAAACCATTTCAAGTTCAGTCAAAATTATATCTCCATATAACTCTTTTTCATTTAGCGCAAAGACATTTCGTGTTGGTATATATTCGCCTTCCACCTTATTGTTCTCCACAAACATATTACTTCTTACATAAAGCATCCCAACATCAATCAATGTAGAAACTGCCTTTTCTATAGTAGTAATAGAAGATATACCGATTCCTTTTTTTATTTGCTGCTTTGATGGATATGAAATTCGTGGAGTAGAAATTGTATCTTTAGGAAGATCTATTATGTATTGCTTTATAAATAAATACACACCTGTTAATACAGATTTATTTATCGTAGAATTTACTTTTGTAATACTTTCAAATTCTTCAATACTAAATTGTACAAAACTGTCTTTTGTATAAAATATATTGTTACTCTCAGATAATTGTAGTGAAAACATTTCGTTTGGATTAACTGTAAAAATATCCACACCACAAGTTGCATATTCTTTGTTTATAATTTCAGTTTTTATAATTTCTCTGAAATCAGAATAGATTGACTTGTTATGTGATTTAGTAGAATAACCACATTCATATAAAAGTCGATTGAGAGTAAGAGTGACTTGTCCAAAAGTTTCTAAATGTTTTCGTAAATACATAATAATGAGATAATATTTAAGCCCGGTTATTCCTTTATGGTTTTTGAAATCTTTTTTTGAAAAGCCAACAGTTACATTTTGTTTTTCTCTATTTGGTATAAAAATAATATCGCTAATCTTGAGGTTACCTCCTTTTTGTACCACGATGGGAAAATTCCCCCATAAAAATGATAGGGTATGTTAATTTAATGGGAAAATTCCCCCATTGCACTTGTAATTTAATGGGAAAATTCCCCCAAATAATGGGATATAGTAAAAAGCATAAACAATTATATAAAAAGCATAATAATATAAAAAGGATAATGCATTCACAATTACTTTCGCTTACGCTTAGTAATTGTTCACGCTACATTAATATGTTTTTCTGTCTACAATTTACATTCTCCATTACTCATAATTTTTTATATTACTTTTCTCTTTCAAAATTTTTTCTTTCTTCATGTTTTTATGTTTTAATCTAACTCTTGGTTCATATAAGCTGCATTTCTGACAATAACCTCTGTGATCAGCAATTCTTCCTTTAGAGCAGTTTCCTTTACAAATATAATTTACACATGGTTCAATTCTGTATCTTGACATAAGCCTTCTCCTTTATATTGATTTTTGTATTTTGACATAAGCCTTTGTAGATTGATTAGTTGTTTTGAGATAGATGATTTTATTTTTGTATTTGTGTTTTCTTCTAGGACAGTGGTATATATATTTATTCTCTTATTTGACTTTAGATTATTCATTTTCTTCTGGCACAGGATTATCAAAAATCGTTATATGCTTTGTGGATGTAATCGGATCATCTTTAGATACTATCCTGTATTTAATTAGGTTATTGTTTACAATTCCTTCTACCATATCTCTGTATTTCTGTTTGAATTCATATGGATCTAACGGATAACAGGAAGTAAGATTATTTTCATATAAATAATCCGCTTGTATTTGATTTGTGTCTATGTGATAAATATTCTCCATTTCTTTTAAAATATTTTTATATAATTGACCTCGTGTTATATCGAAATAATCTTCTAATAGTTGATATTTAGGCTGCATTTTAGCAAACCAAGGATTATATGGTTTCTTATACGCAGGTTTTTCTTCTACTTGCAGAGGCTCAGATAATTGAGATTCTACTTTTGTAATACGTTCTTCTTGTTTCTCAAGAATGGATACCATTTTGTTTAATGTAGAGGATAAGAGAGTGATATCCACTATTTCTTTGCTTCGGTATTTTTCAACGATATCCCATACCCAATCCATGAAGAGATTGGCTTTGGGTTGTCTTGACCAACGGCAAATCTCCATAATTCCTCTTTCTGTATAGTAGACTCTTTCCTGCTCATCAGATTTTGAGGTTGGCTCGTTCTGGAGTCTACCTAACTTTATCTTCATGGATAATGAGTCGAGTCTGTCTTTGTGCTTGCGATGTAAATTCTTGATTGCTGTAGAAGGATTAGAATATTCCAGTGCAGTTCCAATCTGTTCTCTAGTTAGTAAAATGTCATTATTCATATTCCTATAAAAGTTGCATTGTAACTCTCCAAAGTTTTCTGTTGTGATTAATTTTAAATTTGTCGTATATAACTCCTTTCTTAAATAAAATTTTTCTTTTTATAATGGATAGTGGAGATATTTGTATATTCTCTTTTGACAAATAAAAAAAAGATAAACGATTATTCTCGTCTATCTTTTTATTCTCTATTTGTATTCAGTTTTTTATAATTATGGCAATAACCAGTTGCTTTCCGGTTTAGCAATCAATCTTGCATTATTATACGCCATCTCCATTGTTAAGCATGTATGTCCTTGATAGAAGTTTCCGGATTGATTTTTGGTTACAACTAATGCTAAATCTGGAATATCTGGATCTACTAAACATAATGGCAGTAGTAATTGTATTTTTCCATTAAAATATTGAGGTATAGCGATTTTATAATTTGCAGTTACTTTCTTTTTCATGATCTCTATAGCACCGCTGAAGATATGGTGTAAATTTTTTGCATTTTTGATTGAATCAGGAATTCTTGCAATATTATTTTCATCTTCTAAAATATGTTTATAATGAACATTAATTTTGCAGCTTGCATCAAAAATCAACAGATTTGGATTTTGGAAATAATTTGCTCTTTCTGGCAATTCGGTAATTCCTAAATTCCCTAATTCATATTCTGTTGCAAATTGTTTAAAAAACCATTCTTGATCACTTGTGCCTGTATTCTTTTCAGCATAAATGTAAATAGGTTCATAATAAGAAGTGAATAACCCTGTATTCATAAGACAGTAGTTATCTGTTGTAATAACTTTATTTTCTTCTTCCAGTTTCTTAGCAGTATACCTTAGATAATTTTTCAGAATAAGATTGTTTGTTTTTCCATGAAAATTCCAGTTTTCATCTGTCATATTAGCAAGAGTTTGAATTTTTGCATCATAATCTCCCCATATCATAAAATCATATAATTCACTCACGACATCATTCTCCTTTTCTTGTGATGAGATTATTGTATCATAATTTATATTGTAAAAACTGTCCTCTGCGGATTTTATGTCAACAATGTTATATCCGAAATATTTTGGGTCTTTATGTAATTTAATTCCCAGAATTTTTAATACTTTTTCAATAGACTCTGACCAAATTTGAAGATTTCTTCTATATGATATTCCAGTTTCTTTTTTTTCAATCGTTATATCATACTTTTTAAACATAAATTTTATCTCCTTTGTATTTATTAGATTCCTGTTTGCATGTTCTCTTTTTTTAAAAAAATTAGTTAAAAAGGAAGTGAGAATATCGTAAAATGATTTATCTGTTTTAATGTAAAAGTATCCCCGTATTGATATGTTGAGTTTTCTTTAAAATAGAAAAGAATTTGATACCGATTTTTAATTCTGTGCAGCTAAATGATAAATTGATAGGTTAGAAACAAAAATTGATTTTTAATACTATTTTTATTTATATTTGAAAGAGATTGAAATTTTATGATATTATAGACGTAGAAATTATTTTTGCAAGTGACAGATATGGTAAAGAGACAAGATGGAGGAAGGGCAATGAATCTTCATGATAGATTAAATGCAGTTACAAAAACAAAAGAAGAAGTCAGAGATGCGGAATATAAGAAAGGTTATGAGGAATCTTATAAATGGGTTGGATACTTTATAAAAGAAATTCAAGATCAACTTATGGATAAAGCAAAACATGGAGAATATACTGAACTTGTAAATGGAAAAAAATATATAGAGCTTAATTATTTTCATGTATCCATGAAGTATGCATTAGGAGACCAGCTATGAAAAGTCAACCATAAATTAGCAAAAAATTTCTTTTTCATA
>OIZW01000493.1_pt1 | contig 35040 bp, 27 predicted proteins | sample 1588581 | NCBI WGS metagenome assembly OIZW01 (sample SAMN03283266) | human gut metagenome | biome: human-associated habitat; material: feces | host: Homo sapiens | place: USA | collected 2013 | reverse complement strand
CCCGATGCTCGTTTCATATTCTGTCAGTTTTTAATCTCAAGCCTTACAACTCTCTTTGCGACAAGCTCATTATCTATTTTTGTTTCTTTCATACCGAGGGATATGAAGTATTTATAATTAACATCGAACTTTGCATTGTTTTTGTCAAGCAGAACGATATCGGCAAGCGGTGCGGATTCGTTTGTCGGTTCGTTACGGTCGTTTATCGTATATAGTTCTTTCTGCTTATAAAGTGCAGATATAAAGAATGTGTTTGCTGTTATGCTCTCGTTTTCGTTATCGGGGAGCTGTTCAAGATATTCGATCACCGCCGCCTTTGTTTCCTTATCGGAAATATAAAAGTTGTTTGCCAGCCCCGACATAGTTGACGCAAACATTACCGCACAGGCGATAAGAGAGAATACGGTAAAGCATCTTGCCTTGTTGTATGAAAGCTCCGACAGATTCATTATAAAGAGCCATATCAGAAGTGAACAAGAACCGAATACATATTGGAAGAATATTGAGTGCTGATATGTGTACATCGGCATCAGATTGACAAGCACAAACGGTATCAGTAATATGTAACGTGCGAATTTCTTACTTACAAGCGGGATAAATCCGAGTACGCCGAGCGTCTGAACGGTAAAGCCGAGTTTTTCATCGGTAAACAGGTTTGACAGTATATATCCCGGATTTGTGAACGCAGTTACTATTACAGGTATGAGTGTAGAGCCTCCGCTGTAGATATACTCCTTATAACGCCAGTCCATAATGCCAAGACCGTTGCTGTTAAGATACAGACAGGCACATATGAAATATACTATTGCTCCTGCCAGAATAAAAACGGATAATTTTCTGATTTTCTTACTGCGGTCTGATAAAAGCAGATACAATGCGATAACTGCCACATAGACTGCCGCATCTTCTTTTACCGTAAGCGTCAGCAGCGCAAAGACAAATATCGGTATAGTCTTTTCCCGTTCTATCGCCCATATCAGCCACAGAATAAGTGCAGGGAGCATACAGTTTTCGTGCATATCATATGTACAGCCGCCTGTAAAAGCAGGATAAAGAGCGTATATCGCAGATATAAGTGCGGAATGAATCTTAGAAAAACCGTATTTCCTTGCGATAAGAAACACCGGGATTATTCCGCTTGTGACAAACAGTCCCTGTAATATCTGAAGTGTTACCGGGTGCGGAAAAATCAAATAGAACGGCAACATCAGATAATAGGCAGGAGAGAAATGCACGGCAAAGTGCGACAGCTCATAGTTACGCTCTACAGTGGTAACCGGTCCGACTCCGTCTTTCATATTCTCAAACATCTGCGTGAATATGCCGAAGTCAAAGCACGGCGTATACAGGTTGAAGTACCTCATAGCCATTGCGCCCGCAGTGAACGTCAGCATAAATATTGCCGAAAGTATCAGCACTGCCGGAAAGAGCTTTTTTGAAAAAGCGGGAAGCCTGAGCCGGAACTTTCCGAGAGTATACCATACGGCAAGTGCGAGAAACGGTGCAAAACCAAGAAATATTACGGTATTTTTTCCGTTATCATCAAAATACATCAACGCCTGCGTCACGGCAAAAACCGTTATTGATGCAAGCAGTGCCGCCGCATCTGTCTTTTGATTTTTTAGCGGCTTTACAGCACGCATAAGAGTAAATATCGCTAAGAATATAAGAAAAAATATTATAAGTATCGGTATAGAAATGTTGCCGGCGTATTCTTTATCAAACACCTTTACGGTGCTGAACAGCGGCATTACAACAAGAGCGCACAGCCATGCGGAGATAAAACGCATAAGATACGCACTGCCATGTTCGCTTGCCTTGAAACATATCTGAAATTTATTCATAGTAACCTCGCTTTTCAGTCGCCTGCAAGAAATTTATTGTCGTGAAGCTGAGAGTAGAGCTTTACGCCCTGTTTTTTCAGAATATCGACTTTAAGAGCAATAATATTACGGTCGGTACAGAGCGCCGCCGCAGTTTTGTCAATATCATAGCCGCAATTTATACAATCGTAAAGCTCTTCATCGGATATCAGAAACTGTGCCGCAAACACATTAGCCTCGTACTCCATTGAATGGTCAAGCATATCGAATATGTCGTATTCGGCAAAACCGCCGCAGTCGTCTGCCTTATCCCTGTGGAGCCTGTCGTGACCGATCTCGTGCATCAGGACGATTTTTTTCATACTGTCGCAAAGGTCACGCTTTATAAAGATGAACGGGTTTTTCAGTATCAGCTTGTATGCGCCTTTCTGCTTTGAAAAATTCCTTTCGAGAACCTCTATATCAAGCTCCCGTGCAAGCCTTTTCGGAGAGCACCTGCCGTAAAGGGCTATCAGCTCATCAGCCTTGTCGACCGCCTCGTTAAAACAGCTTAACATTCGTATTCTTTCCGCTTTGACGCATATTTTCTGTTCTTCTCTTTTGCTATCCAGTAGGCGTCCTGTATGGCTTTCATCATCTCGTCCATGTCATCCTGGTCAAGCTCGCCGCCTGCGAAAAGTCCGGTTACCTCCTGCATAAGCGCTTTCGCCTGCTGTGCGCCTGTAGCGCCGTACTTTTCGTTTGCGTTTATGTAGAATTCTTCGTTCTCGGTAAGAAGATAATTAATGTCAACGCCGAGTATCTCAGCCATTTTGCCGTATATCTCACGCTGTTTTGGATAGCTTTCGCCCTTTTCATAGTTTGTTATTGTTCTCAGAGATACACCGAGCATATCCGCAAACTGCTGCTGTGTAAGGCCTTTTGCACGGCGCTCTTTCTTTACTTTATCACAGAATTTCATAATTACTCCTTTTACTTGCAGTATGCTACTGCGTCTGCCTGAAATTTAAGTCCGTTTTCTCCGCCGATATGCGCAAATTCGGTCTGTATGGATTTACGAACAGGGTATTTGCCGCCGAAACGTTCCTTTATTACCTTTTCCATAACGGGAATATCCCATATATCCCTGAAAAGGCAGTCCATCTGTACTACATTTTCAAATGTAAGTCCGACAAGCGCAAGACGCTTTTCCATTTCGTCAAACGCACCGTTCACCTGCTGTTCGATACTGCCGCCGACATTTCCGACGCAGTAATTAAGAAAACAGAAATCGCCTGCTTTTATAATACCGCTGTGTGCCCATTCTTCGTTGACATCATAACGTTCGATCATAATCGTATTCTCCGTAAAATTCAAAAATATGCAAATACATTGCATTTTCTCTTGACAAACGCAAAATAATTGCGTATAATCTTGATTGGAATTTTAATTGCGTATTTATGATACCATAAATTGCGTATCATGTCAAGTGAAACGTGTAAGAGGTGAGATAATGGAACGTGATATTCTGCACTGTGATATGAACAATTTCTTTGCATCGGTGGAATGTAAACTGCGCCCGGAGCTAAAAGGCTATCCGGTTGCGGTGTGCGGTTCGGTGGAAGAACGACACGGGATCGTACTTGCAAAAAATGAGCTTGCAAAGGCAAAGGGTGTAAAGACGGCAGAAACAATAGCGTCGGCGCAGTCGAAGTGCAGTGGACTTGTGATCGTGCCGCCGCACTTTGAGGAATATCTCAAGTACAGCAGGCTTGCAAGAAAGATATACGAACGGTATACGGATCTTATCGAGCCGTTCGGAATGGACGAATGCTGGCTTGATATCAGCGGAACAAGAAGATTGTTCGGTCCGCCGGAAAAGGTGGCGGACGAGATAAGATGCGTCGTGAAAAAGGAACTGGAGCTTACTATATCGGTCGGGGTATCGTTCAACAAGGTTTTTGCAAAGCTTGGGAGCGATATGAAAAAGCCCGATGCAGTAACAGTGATACCGAGGGCGTCATTCCGTGAAAAGATATGGGGCTTACCGCTCAGTGATATGATAGGTGCGGGCAGAGCGACCACGACAAAGCTCAGGGAATACGGAGTGATTACCTTAGGACAGCTTGCGCAAAGCAATCCCGACTGGATATTGAAGTTGCTCGGCAAAAACGGATATATGCTATGGTGCTATGCAAACGGTAATGATAATTCCCCTGTTCTGCCGTCGGATTTTTCAATGCCCGCAAAGAGCATCGGCCACGGTGTTACAACCACAGCGGATATAACCTGTTGTGAAGAAGCAAAACCCATACTTCTTGAACTGGCGCAGGATATCGGCAGAAGACTTACATCGCAGAAAAAATATGCGTTGAAGGTATCGGTGAACGCAAGGTCGAGCAAGCTCAGAAATGTCGACTGGCAGACAGACCTTCCGATAGCAACACGTTCGCCTATGATAATTGCTGATACCGCATATAGGCTGTTCTGCGACAACTACGACTGGGCAAATCCCGTAAGGTCGCTTACCGTGACGGTGTTCTCGCTGGTTGACGGCGGAACTGTATGTCAGAATGATTTATTCACCGATACCGTAAGGCTTGACAAGATGGAAAAAGCCGACCGTTGCATACTTGACATAAGAAACCGTTTCGGCAATGAAATGATAAAGAACGCCGTGTTGATGTCGGGCATTTCCGTGCCAAAGTCAAAAGCCGTTGTGTCACTACCCGGAAATATGTCGCTACGTTAAAGAAACTACCGTCTGATTTGATGCGCACCTGCAATTACGGGTACGCATCACACAGACGGTAGTTTTATATTTTGTCTTTTCTTCCGGAAGCGGTATCATCGAAAACGGTATCTGCAAATACTTCGGTAAGGTATCTGCTGTCGGATATTGCGGCGGCAAACGGTGCATATGCGTCACTTCCGCTGATATTTCCGAGATATGGTGCGGCTTTGCATACCTCAAGATAATCGTTTATAAAATCACACTCGCCGCAATGGATTTCTTTGACTGTTTCCGCATTCTCACACTCGCTGTCAAAGTTAAGGGTGCCATCTGTGCCGAATCCTGCAAACGACGGCTCCGGAGCGCCGAACAACAGTTCAAAATAAATATTGTGTTTCATATCGGGATGATGATTTTCATAGTACCTGCGGTTAAGCGATGATGAGAAGCAATACGAAATAAGCTTGCCGTCGGCAAAATATGTTTCGCTGAAATCACTGTCAAGCTGGAATCTGGTGTTGGTGCCGGCAAGTAAGCCTGTCACGGTTATATCCATACCGAATTTCCGGTTAAACAGCGCATCAAGCATTATACTTCCGCTTCCTGCCCAGCCGCAGTCTACAGTGAGAATATTTTTACAACCGCTTGTTTTTTCGGCAAAGTATGCCTTTGCACAGTCGGTCATAGCAGAGTAGCTATCCGCTATTCTCTTTATATTGTTGTAAACAATTTCTTCCACTCGTTTGCGATTGGCGTTTGTAAGTATCTCGTCCGGCATAAGTGAGTAATCTGTGCAGGAAAGCTCCATCGCCGTAAAAATTTCTTTCATGGTATAGTTCCTGCCGGTTTTCTGACTTACAAACCGTCTTACATAGTCGAACGGAAATATATCGGCGCAAAGCTTGGTTGCGGCTGTCCTTGACCAGTATATATATTCTGTTTTGATATCGGGGTACAGGCGGTCGAAAATCTGCTTTACAATATAACCGTCACGGGCAAAGAAAAATACTTTGTCCGCTTTTTTCTCATTTGTCATTTTATATATGAAATGACAATATCCGAGTATAAGTAAGCCGCCGCATTTATAGCCGTATTCATAAGCTTCGGAGCAATTCGTGCCGCAGTAAAGTCTTGCATTTACAAGACCGGAGTAAACAGAGCCGATGAGGTATGACATATTGTGCGGTCGATAGTCCTTGGCATAATTATTGATGTTTGGATAATAAATCGTTTCAAATCCTGCTTTTGCGGCATTTTTGATATCCGAATGCCGATTGTCGCCGATATGAATACAGCGCTTATTTCCGTATTGTTTTTTTATTATATCATATATCTTTCCATCGCTTTTCCCACATCCGTGAGCACACGAAAGAAAAATTCTGTCGTACCCGTCAAATCCGTTCTTGTGAAGAAGCTCTTCAAAAAACTCTTCGGGCATATACATATCGGTAGTTATTATAATTGTCTTTCCTGCCGAAAGCACCTTTTTATATACTTCAAGCATAAACGGATTTGCACGGCACAATGATAATTCCGTTTCACATTCAGTCCTGATTCCGAGCTGTGGCGCAACGCCCGTTTTCTTTGACACAAGTTCGTATATATCTTTTATAGTTATTTCCGCAGTACCGTCTGTCGCTGTTTTCTGTTTTCTTGCGTCACTTTCACACTTTTTGCGCAGTGTGCGGAAATCAGGTATTCCGAGTTTTTCTCCGATGATATAAAACAGGTCGGCCGGAGCGGAAAAAGGCCTAAGTATCAGCGTATCAAAAACATCGAATGATACTATATCCGCTTTGCAAAGTGCTTTTGCGGTTTCATCGGCAGTGAGCGCAAAAGCCGAACAGCTTTCATTTGCCGCTTTCTGCTTGTATTTCAGTTCTTTGTCCGGAATATGAAGAAGGGGATATTTTATATTGAGCCATACGGCATATCCCCACGATACAAACGGCGCAGTTGCGTGTATATTATCGTGAGTCAGAACGAAATGCTCATAGTGATGTTTTACTATGCGGTTACGGTTTATAAGAAAATTGTACAGCCTGAGTTTTACTCCCATATGTAAACCAGCCTTTCTGAATTTTAACACTTAGAATATAATAACATAAAAATAGCCTGAATACAATATACGTCAACTGTAAAAAAGATTATATGAACTGTCGGACGGAAATTTTCTTAAAAGTAGTGCAATTCCGGGGCGGTTGTGGTATAATAACCTCAGACATAAAATTCGCTGAGAGCGAATTTTGCCGTGCAAAGGCACGGCTTGCAGAACGTCGCAAGTTTGAGAACATTTTACCGTCAAATCCTTTTGTCTGACGACAAAAGACGGCGTATATTGTGTCGGTATGAACCGGCAGTATTTACAGCATATACAGAACAACTAAAAGAAAACGGAGCAATTATGAATTATATGATCAATCTCGGCAGCTGGGGCAGTGTGTTTGCAGTGCCTTCGGATGTTGTTGATAAATACATAAAAATAGCAAGCGGAAGCAGTATCAAAGTACTGCTGTACTTTCTGCGGCACTGCGGAGAACAGCTCAGCGACGTGGAGATATCTGCGGCGCTTTCAATGAATGCGGAAGACGTAAAGGACGCACTTTCATTCTGGGAACAGGTAGGACTTCTGTCGCAGAATCAGGGTATATATGCGCCGAAACAGGGTGTGCCTGCTCCAAAGCCGCAAGCAAAAGAACCTGTTATGTCAGCTGTATCGGCAGACGTAACGGCTTCATCGGTCGTTACGGCACAACAGGCTGAATTTGCCGCAGTAAAGGCGGCGGCTTTACGCTCTCCCGAATTTTCTCCGTCAGAGATTGCAGACACGATAAAGAAAGACGATAAGGTCGATTTTCTTTTCAAGACCTGCGAAACCCTTTACGGCAGACCTCTTAAGCATACTGAGCAAAACGCTCTTATCACAATTACGGAGCATATAGGACTTCCTACCGAGGTTGCACTTATGATGGTCGACTACTGCTTTTCGATAAATAAAGCATCGCCGGCATATCTTAAAGAAACAGCGATGAACTGGATGGAAAACGGCATAAACGACCTTGCCGCAGCGGAAAGACAAATATCAAAGCTGCAATCAAAAAACGTTGCAGAAAGTTCTGTCAAGTCCATGTTCGGGATAAACAGGGCATTGACACAGAGGGAAAAGGACTTTGTCGATTTATGGTATAACGTATGGAATTTCAATTCCGATATGGTCAGACTGGCTTATGAGATTAATGTAAATGCAAAGGGTCAGTTTGCTTTTCCGTATATCAGCAAGATACTCGAAAACTGGCACTCAAAGGGTATTACGACCGAACAGCAGGTAAATGACGAAAAGAACAGCAGACCGATTTCCACCGAGAACAACTCATCATTTGACGCAGAAAAAATTGATGATATGTTGCTTGAAGATTATACATAAGGAGTAAATATGGCTTATCCGTCAAATTATTATACAAAAGCGCAGGAGATAATCGACAAACGCCGTTTTGACAACAGCGTCACGATTGAGCGGCGCACAAGAGAGCTCCACAGGGAAATTCCCGAAATCGGGGATATCGACAGAAAGCTCAGCAGTACGATAGATGTACTGGCAAAAATCATACTGTCAAACAGCACTGACACTGCACAGAAGATTGAAAATCTCAAGAATGAAAATCTTGAACTTCAGAGGAAAATGAGAGAGCTTCTCAGAAGTCACGGATATCCCGAGGATTATCTTGATCCGATATATAATTGCAAAAAGTGTCATGACACAGGTATGGGTGAGAACGGCAGATGCTCCTGCTATAATGATGCGCTCAAGACGATTGCTTCAAATGAGCTCAGCAAAAGCCTGCCTATGGGTCTTACCTGCTTTGAAAGCTTCGATCTCAGCCTTTACAGCGATCAGCCTAAGGCAGAGCTTAAGAACAAGTCGCCTAGAGATATAATGAAGCACAACTATGACTTCTGTGTTTCGTATGCGGAGGATTTTCTTGTACCCGGCGACAGTATATTTATGACCGGCGGAACGGGGCTCGGAAAGACGCACCTTTCATTGTCGGTTGCCAAAAAGGTTATCGAAAAGAACTATTCTGTGGTGTACGGTTCTGTACCTGATCTTCTCAGAAAGATTGAGAACGCCCACTTCAACAAGACAGAAGATGACGCAGAAGTTATGAACACGCTCAAGGAGTGTGATCTGTTACTCCTTGACGATCTCGGTGCGGAGTTTGAATCACAGTTCTATGTTTCGTGTTTGTATGAACTTATCAATACAAGGCTGAATTACGGCAGACCTACGATAGTCAATACCAATCTGACAGGTACGGAGCTAAAAAAGCGTTACTCCGACAGAATCGTGTCAAGGCTTTATTCGATGAAAACGCTTGTGTTCAGCGGCGATGATATAAGAATGAAACTTAAGAGCAGAAGATGACTTGATTATATAAGGGGTGTATATATGAGCAGAGGCTTTGCGGTATTTATTATTTTAGCACTGATTTCAATTGTCTTTTCCTATGTTATTCCGGACAATTCAGGCAGACACGTTACAAATGCCATTTCATCGTATGTAGTGGCCGACGAGGAGGATAAATTGAGCTATGATGAGGTAAGAGATCATATAAGAATGCCGGTCGAGCTTCCTTTTACATATTCTTTTGACGAAAAGGAGTTTGACAATGGATTTGAGTATGAGTTCAGTCCTAACATTAAGTCCGGATATTATTACAAGCCACGCACGCTGAAATTTGATTGCAGCGATAAAATATGGTACACAACCGATGGCAGACTGCCCGAAAAAGATAAGAACGCTTATCTTTACAATCCGGAGAAGGGTATCCGGCTGGAAACAGGTGTAACAAATATATGTGTAAGAGCGGAAAAGAACGGTAAAATGAGCCGTGTGTATATCGGTTCTTATGTTATACTTGGTTCAACCGAGGACGCTTTTTATGGTTACGGGTACAATTCGCTTGATAAATACGACAGATATATCTACTCCCGTCTTTATAACGCAATGAGTAATTATGAAACGAAATTTGATGTACCGTTTATGAATGTGTCTTATCAGAGATTGTACAGAATATTCATATGCATAAACTATGACAACCCTCTAATGTTTCAGGCACCGCTTTCTTTCGGAAGCTGGAGCGGCAACAAGAAAGACATAAGGTCGATAAAGCTGAATTACGATTTTTCAAAGGAAAAGACAGAGTTTTATGTAAATAAGACCGAGAAGAGGGCAGAAGAGATATTGAAAAAAGCTGACGGTTCTGAAACGCTTATCGACTATCTTCTTGCTATCCACGATGAGATACTTAGAAATGCTGAGTATGATTATACGCTTGAGGGCGACGGATCATATGAAGCGTTCGGTGTGCTTGATATGGGAAGCGGCGTATGTGAATCGTATTCAAGAGCATATCAGTATCTGTGCCAGTGCATAGGTGTTGATAATATACTTGTGGTCGGAATGAGCGACAACGAGCCTCATATGTGGAATATGGTAAGGATCGGTGACGACTGGTATCATGCGGACCTTACATGGGATGACGGCGACAACGGAGAGATTGATTATTACTACTTCTCGTTCAACGATAAAAATCTGAAAACATACGGCGAACGCACTGTTTCACCCGAACTTTCGGATAACAGCGCAATACTTGATATGTACAGCGATTCCAACTACTATCCGATACCCGAGGCACGGGGAACAAAATATACCATAACCAATATGTTAGTGAACTGACACTGTGATACTTAAAGGACGTGATTGTTTGAAAAAAATAATACTGAAAGCATTCGCAGTCATAACCGCACTGACAGTGCTTGTGACTTCATTCAGCGCCTGCTCAGGTACAGATGCGGGAAATGACAGTGATAAAACAAGTTTTGCCGAAATGAAGTCTGACGGCGAGCTTGCATACAACACCAAAGGTGAGTTTTCCGTTAACCTGTCGGTTGATAATATTACACTTGACAAGGAAATGAAGGCTGACAACGTAAAGGTTTTCTATTCATACATCGACAGCGACAAACTGCCTGATATAGACGCATCGCAACCGGTAAGGCTGAATACCGATGAATATTCCTCGGTATATGCAAAGGTTACATCGCTCACAGTAAATTCCGAGCACTCGGTGACCGTTGTTTTTAGTGACGGTCAATTCAGCGGAAATAAACCGGACTGCTTCTTTGTGTTATTTGATAACAACAGTAATACTTCGGGACGATATCTGATTTCAATGATACCGGTGAAATATCCGTCATATTCACTTGTCAGCGATACTACGCAGATACGTTCCGAAAGCACGACAAACAGATTTAAGCTGACACTTGACAAAAGCAGTTTTGCCGGTGATATTTCCGCTGATGATATTGTGCTGTCAGGCGGATTTGAAAACTGTAGTATCAGCAATATCGAAAAAATCGGTGAAAATACATTGTCATTTACAATAAGTACGGATAACGGCTATAAATCCGGAGATGACGGCTGTATAACCGTAAAACGCAGAGCTGTTACAGATGCGGCAGTTGATGTATCGACAACGGTCGATATTGTATCACCGACGGTTCAGTTTCAGTCAAACAGTTTTGAAGCGTCAACAAATTACGCAAGAATCCCTGTTTCGCTTATTGACTGTTCGTTTAACGACAGTGTTGCTGCAGGTATGTTCGGTTGTGATAATGACAGTATTGAAATAACACGTTTTGACAGAGTGTCGGCAAACGAGGGTGTATTGTATCTTTCGTTTGATGCAGATGCGCCGTCAAATGCTATATCATTGATATCCGATTGCACATTCAGCATAAAGGACAATGCGCTGAATATCAATTATCCGCTGTATTTCAGTGTATTGCCGAAATCTCCCGATGTAAGCGCAGTGATAACAAAGGTCGAAGAAAACGGCTCAGATTTCAGGGTAACGGCACAGTTCAGCGTTGTGGACGGAACATTTAATGTAATCAGCAAGAACAGCTTTATATTCAGCGGAGATTATTCCAAAGCGATGATAACTTCAATAACCGCACAGGATGATATGGCAACAGTCAGCTTTGATATACCGAAAACTTCATCGTTGGAAAACGCCGAGCTGTACGGTACTGTGGGAATACGTTCCGGTGCTGTTATGAGCCGTTGGGGAATACAGACAAATATCTCGGCATTTCCGCTGTATTACAGTGCCGCAGAGCAGGCAGAAAGTACTCCCGATGTAACGGATAACGATACATTGCTTGATATGCTTTCGACTATGAATGAATATTTCGGCAGTGTGGCTATCGGTGATAAACTTTCACCGGGAAATATTTTTGCGGGCAACGACAAGGTTGATTATACAGATCTCAGCGATAAGTATGGCAATATATACGCAACAATAAACAGAACAAATAAATTACCGGATTCGGAAAATGTATCGTCGGGAGTAAAAACAGCTGAAGACATTTATACTGTCAGAAGATATATGAATGACCTTATGGCAATGCACGCACTTATTAGACCGGTCAGTGAAAGCACTGCGAAGCTTTTTGCCGTTTATGACAGTATGAGTGTAACAGACGATGCACAGGAGCTTGAAACACTCGGTTCTGAGGCAAAAGAGCTGACGGCAAAGATCACGTCGGTCTATTCAGCCAATATCAAAGGTATGTCCTACAGCGAGCTTTTAAACAGGATCATTTCGGAATATACGGGTGGTGCAACAGGTTCTTTTGATGCGCTGTGCGACAATATCTATAACTGGTATCCTCAGGGAACAGACGATAAAAAAATGTTCAGAAGTATGTCACTGAGCATTATTATAAATGCGGCGGTTATTGAATATATCTCTGCTTCCGGAAGTGAAGACAATGCCGCTGATTTCGGTTCTGTGTGCAGGAGTCTTGCCGCACTGGAAGAATATCAGAAAACACACAAGGTAAGCAAGGGTGACAGCGGCAAAATATTCTGCACAACACTAGGCAGGTCATTCGGTCTGCAAAGAGTAAATTCAGTGCTTCACGATCCTGTCAATGAAATTACGCTTTCTGAAATTTCACAACTCGAAAATCTTATGAACAAGGACAGTTCAATGGAAAAAGAGCTTGAAAGCGTTGGCTTCGGAGTTTCTCCGGTCAGATATATAGTTTGCGCCGACAGTAATATTACCGGCAGATTGCAGACAGAACAGGGACGTAATATATATTCGTTCGTACGGCGTGCAACATTGTATGACCTGACAGTTTCTCGGACAGTTAATGAAATGGAATATTGCAATTATTATTACAGCATAGAAATCAACGATGACGGAAAGCCTTCTGCCGTACCATATGTCAATGTTTATTACAGACTTTATACTCTGAAGTAATTTAAATTTATCGGCATTATTATGATTATATTTTTTCGGTTACAGTAAACTGTAAGTATGTTGCAAAGAGCATTTCTGATACACAATTGCAGTATACAAATCCTTATGTAAAGGTGTGAAATTATTGAATTACATTGAAGATAACACAATCGTTACCGAAAGACTTGTTATAAAACCTGTGGCTGTTTCCGATACGGAAGAAATACATAAGTATGCAGGCGACAAAGAAATAGATATGATGCTTTTTCTGCCTAATGATACTGTGGAACAGACAGCTGAATTTGTCAGAAATGCGGTTTTACGGTGGGCAGATGAAAAACCGTCCGTTATGGAATTTGTGATGCTATATGACGGCAGAATCATCGGCGGTATCGGTCTTGAAGTGGTGGACGAAGTAACTTATGAAATAGGTTGGGTAATCAGTAAGGATTACAGAAATAAAGGATTTACCACAGAGGCAGGTAAAGCACTTTTGGAATATGCGTTTGATGTTCTGTCCGCCGATAAGGTGATAGCTCATTGCGATGTAAGAAATAAGGCGTCGGAAAAGGTAATGCAGAAGCTCGGAATGACGCTTGCTGACAGCAGCGGTACAAGATTTTATGAAAAGACGGGCATAACAGCTGGAGAGCTGATGTATTGTATCGACAGGCAGGAAAAACAGGAAACGGAATAGCGGCAAAATAAACGGGGCTGTATCAGTTGTACAGCCCCGTTAATATTATTCTTTTTAATTATTCCTGAGTTTCAGCTTCAGGCTCTTTCTCTTCTGGTGTTTCTGAATCGGCACTATCCTCAGCCTTTTCTTCTTCAGGCTTGTTCATAACATCTGAAGGATCAAGAACTTCATCATCGTCATCGAAGAATTCATCGTCGAAATCTTCATCACTGTCCATTATATCATCGAACTGATCGTATTCGATCTCCTTTTCTGTCTTCTTCTTGAGATATATAAAGACAGCTGCAACAGCACCGAGTACTGCGAGAGTGCCAACGGCAAAACCGGTAAATGCTTTCATTTTAAACCTCTTTCCGGTGCTTTCACACCAACTTTATTGTAATTATTATACTATATTGACTGTCGGATTTCAAGTGTTTTTTATCAATATGAGCAGTTTTAACAAATTTCTTACAGGTTTCCTGTTAAATTCATCAATACGGCAAGTGCGGCAACAGGTGCGGTTTCGCATCTTAAAATGCGTTCACCGAGGTGAACTGCGGTAAACCCTTTTGAAAGGGCGTAATCGACTTCTTCTTTTTCAAAACCGCCCTCACTGCCGATGAACACTGCGATTTTCTTATATGACAAATCAAGCTCCGACAGCTTCTTACCGCCGCATTCATAGAAAATTATCGGCAAGGTGTCGCTGTCGATGCTGTTAACAGCGGTTTTAAAATCGGTAAACGGTGCAACTTCGGGAATTTTTCCGCGTCCGCACTGTTTTGACGCTTCATACGAAATACGTTGTAAGCGCTGTACCTTTTTATCGGCACTTTTTGCGTCCGGTCTTGAAACACAACGCTTTGACAGAAATGGTACTATTCTCACTGCACCAAGCTCAGTTGCTTTCTGGACTATGAAATCGAGCTTGTCGTTCTTTGGGATAGCTTGATAGAGCGTTATTTCTATGTCAGGTTCTGCTAAGTTGTCCTTTTTGTCGAGAATAGCAAATTCAACGGAATTTTTGTTTTCGGCTGAGGACAGCTCGCAAAGATAATCGTGTCCGTTTTTGTCGCAGATTATTGCCTTGTCGCCCTTTCTCATTCTGAGTACCTGAGCGATATGCTTTGAATCCTCATCGTTCATATATATTATTCTGTCGTTTTCTTCTATTGTATCCGAGAAAAATCTTGGATACCTCCATTTTTCGAGTTCTTCAGCCATATATTCTCCTTTACGCATTCGGCGCATTTTCAAATAATTTGTTTATCATTTTCATATAACAGCTGTTTTCGGGCTTTTCAAGACGGCTGTCATCACGCAGAATATCGTCGGCCGCTTCGCCTGTAATTTTAAGTATATCAAGGTCTGCGTAAATATCTGCGATTTTAAGCTGCGGCAGACCGTGTTGCTTACTTCCGAAAAAGTCACCGGGACCACGGAGCTTAAGGTCTTCGTTAGCTATTTCAAATCCGTCTGCGGTTCGTACCATGGTGTCCATACGCTGTTTCGTATATTCGCTCTTGTTGTCGGTTACAAGAATACAGTGAGATTGCTCTGTGCCTCTGCCTACTCTGCCTCTTAGCTGATGGAGTTGTGACAGCCCGAACTGCTCGGCGTTTTCGATCACCATTACAACGGCATTCGGAACATCAACACCGACTTCTATTACCGATGTCGCAACAAGGACTTTCAGCTTATTGTCCTTGAAATCCTGCATTACTGCGTCCTTGTCTGCCTGCTTCATCTTTCCGTGAAGAAGCCCTGTCGGAACATCGGCAAGGCAGGTATTTTGAAGCGAATTTATATATTCTGTCGCCGCCGCTTTTTCGGACACGCCCTCTTCGATAAGCGGGCAGACAATATATGCCTGAAAACCGTTATTGACGTATTTAAGAATGAATTTATACAGTCTTTCACGATAGTTTGTATCCACAGCGTATGTCCTTACAGGCAGTCTGCCTTTCGGCATCTCATCAAGTATTGAGATATCGAGGTCACCGTATATTATCATACCGAGTGTACGCGGGATAGGGGTAGCCGACATTACAAGAATGTGTGGCTCGTTGCCTTTAGAACCGAGCGCCGCACGCTGTTCCACACCGAATCTGTGCTGTTCGTCTGTAATAACAAGTCCGAGAGAGCTGAACTTTGTGCTTTTCTGTATAAGCGCCTGAGTACCAACGGCAATGTCAATCTGACCGTCTGCGATAAGCTGTCTTATCTGCTTTTTCTGAGCAGGTGTCTGTGAGCCTGTAAGCAGAGCAATAGTCACTCCGAGCGGAGCTAAGAACTTGTGAAGCGTGTCATAATGCTGTTTTGCCAGAATTTCAGTCGGTGCCATAAGAGTTGACTGGTAGCCGTTAAGATAGGCAAAATATGCCGCTCCTGCCGCTACGGCAGTCTTACCCGAACCGACATCACCTTGTAACAGCCTGTTCATCGGCACCGATTTCTGCATATCGGTGCAACAGTCTGATATAGCACGTTTCTGCGCTCCGGTCAGTTCAAAAGGCAGAGAAGAGTAGTAAGCTTCTACGCTTTTGTCCTGCATTGTCGCACCTGAAAGTCGTTTGTTACGGTTCTTCATGGATTTCAGTCCGAGCTGTAAAAGAAAAAGCTCTTCAAATGTAAGGCGGTATTTAGCCTTGTCGTACTGTTCTTTATTTTCCGGGAAATGAATCCAGCGTAAAGCGCTATCATAGGAAATAAGGCCGTATTTTTCTTTCAGTTTATCCGAAAGGTAATCCTCATAGGTAAAGTCACTGAGTACGTTTTTTATACAGTTTGACATTATGCCCTGTGATATTCCTGTTGTAAGGCTGTAGCGGGGCATAAGCTTGTTCGGCTCTGATGAATCAATAAAAACAGGCGAGTTCATTTCCTTTCTGAGAAAATCACCCGCCACTTTGCCATAAAAGCAATATTCATTGTCGAGCTTAAGCCTTGTGAAAGAATAGTCGCTGTTGAAGAACGTTATAAGCATATCGCCTGTGCCGTCACTGACTAATACTTTGAATATATTTATCCTGCCGTAATACGGCGGAAACTTCTTTGTAACGAATGCTTTAACAACGTGGTTTTCACCGTCGTTCATAAGTTCGGATACAGCAGTCGTTTCATTGAAGTCGATATATCCTCTCGGATAATGCTCGGCAAGCTGTAAAGCCGTTGTTATGCCGAGCTTTTCGAGGAGCTTTGCTCTTTTTTCGCCGACGCCCTTGATATAACAGACAGGGGAGTCGGGGCTTTTTTTTATTTCGTTCATAAAATTATTCTACTGATACCAGGTAGTAATATACAGGCTGTCCGCCGTTTACAAGTACAATCTCGATATCGTCGCTTATCTTGGCTCTGAGCGCTTCAAAAGCCGCCTGAGCGGTTTCGTCTGTCACGTCGCTGCCGTAAATTACCGTAATATAGGACGAGCCTGAACGGATAAGCTTCTTTGTAATCTTGATAAGCGCTTTTGTAACATCCTTTTCAACAAATGCAAGCTTGCCGTTTTCCATGGCGAGTATTTCGCCTTTTTTTATCTGCTTGCCCTCAAAGTCGCTGTCACGGACAGCAAATGTAATCGAGCCTGAACCTACGTTATCAAGCGCCTTTGTCATATTCGCACCGTTTGTTCTGAAATCGTTGCTTTCATCAAAGGCGAGCATAGCGGTGATACCCTGAGGGATCGTTCTTGTCTGTAAAACTATAACGTTCCTGTCGGTCAGCTTTACAGCCTGTTCAGCCGCCATAATTATGTTCTTGTTGTTGGGAAGAACGAAGATATTTCTTGCAGGGGTTGCGTTGATAGCCTCGAGAATATCTTCTGTCGAGGGGTTCATAGTCTGACCGCCTCTTACTATAACGTCAACGCCGAGATCCTTGAACAGGTCTTCAAGTCCGGCACCCGATGTAACGGAAACAAAGCCGAAATCCTTTGTAGGCTCTGCGGGAGCAAGCTTTTGCTTCTTCTGCATTTCAGCCTTTGCGGCAGCACCCTTGTGCTGTTCTTTCATATTCTCAATTTTGAGGTTTATGAGCGAGCCGTAAAGGATACCTTCTTCAAGCGCCTTACCGGGATGCTCTGTATGAACGTGAACCTTTATGATGCTGTCATCGTCAACGACCACAACACAGTCGCCGATTGATTCAAGAAATGCACGGAGCTTTGTTGCATCCTTGTTCACGTCGCTCTTCACAACGATAAATTCCGTACAATAGGTGAATTCTATATTGGTTTCAAAGGTACCTGCGGCATTTGTTACGACCGCTTTTTCCGTTACCGTTTCTTCCTTTGCGCCAATCATAACACCGTCGCAGATAACGGATGCCATACCCTTGAGGATAGTATAGTATCCCATACCGCCTGCGTCTACAACTCCTGCTTTTTTAAGAACGGGGAGCATTTCGGGGGTCTGATCGAGAGTTTCCTTTGCGGCTGTTGTAAGAACATCGAACAGTTCGGGGAAATCCTTGCACTGAGCGTCATTCGCCTTTTCTGCGGCAACTCTTGCAACGGTGAGGATAGTACCCTCAGTGGGCTTCATTACTGATTTATAGGCTGCCTCTGCACCTAATTTAAGTGCGTTGCAGTAGTCCTCTACATTTGCTTCATGCTTTCCTGCAAGACCTTTTGAAAGACCTCTGAATAAGAGGGAAAGGATAACGCCTGAGTTACCTCTTGCACCTCTGAGCATAGCTGAAGCCGCCGTCTGCGCTACTGTTTCGACAGTTGCGCTGTCGCTGAGCATATTAAGTTCTGCAACGGCATTTCTTATGGTCATAGACATATTGGTGCCGGTGTCGCCGTCCGGAACGGGGAATACGTTCAGCTCGTCAACGTTTTCCTTATTATTGATTATATTGTTTGCACCTGAGATGATCGCATCTCTGAGAATTTTTCCGCTTAGCATTAGTCAGATACTCTCCTTGATATTATACTTTGACAGAATCGACGAAAACATTGACCTTATCTACCGTAAAGCCTGTTTCGTCTTCTACTGCAAATCTTACCTTATGGATGATGCTCTTTACTATCGTGGACACATTTACACCGTACATAACGGAAATATGCAGATCAATGTAAAGCTTATCGTTCTTATATTTTACCGTGACACCTTTTTCTGAAAGGATAGTCTTGTCGGCAAGTTTCTTTATGAATTTCAGAGGTACTTTTTCAATGAATGTCTGTTTTGCATCTACGGCATTCATTCCCACTATGCCAAAGCAATTGGTAACAGTTCCGCCGATAAGGGTGTAGAAGAACTGCTTTGAATAGGTGATCGTTCCTAAGTGGTTGTTTATCGTGATCATTTGTATAACCTCCTTATAAATCGGACTATATCATTATACTATATTTCACGGCAAATTTCAAGCGTTAATGCCAAATTACCGTTCAAGGATATAAATTCCGCAGTCGGTAGGACGGGCGATAAAGACGCTTTTGTATTTTTTCGACAGTGTGTTTTTTGCTTCAATAGCCTTGTTTTCATTTTCAAACACACCGAATACTACGCTTCCGCTGCCTGTCATTTCCGATATGACGGCTCCGCTTTCAAACAGGTCGTTTTTCATTTTTTCGATCCTGCTGTCGTGATAGATCTCAGTGAATACGTTGCTTATGAAGCCGGCACCGTCAGAAAGACTTCCGCAGACAATGCTGCTTACAAAATCGGCATAATGAGGATTTATCTCAGTCGGATTTTCATCATACTTTGCATAGGCTTCGGCTGTACTCAGCGTAAACCCGGGATAAATGCAGAGAAACACGCAGTCATGCTCACATTCGGCGATTATCATATCGCCGTTTGTTATGCTGTACTGTGTTCCGCCTTTTATGCAGATAGGAACATCTGCACCGATTTTATCTCCGACAGCACACAATGCTTCGGTATCGAGCTTTTTACCGAACAGCTCATTGAGTGCGACAAGCGTTCCTGCACCGTCGACTGACGAACCGCCCATTCCTCCCATCAGAGGAACGTGCTTTTCTATGTCTACCGAAATTTCCGCATTCATATCCGTTGCGTCAAAGAAAGCTTTTGCGGCTTTCCATACGATATTCTTTTCATCGCACGGAATGTCGGGGTTATTGCAGGTTATCCTGCAATCAAAACCGTCCGTACTCATAACGCTGACGGTTATATCGTCATAAATATCAACGCTTTGTGTCGCAATGTTGAGCGAATGTCTGCCGCTCGGCAGTCTGCCCGTTATATCAAGAAACAAATTAAGCTTTGCATATGCTCTTACTTGAATTTTCATTACAGTACACCGAGATCTTCAAGGAACAGTCTTATGCGCTCAAGCGCAGTCTTGATATGCTGGAGCGAATATGCATAGGAAACACGGATGTAACCCTCTCCGCACTTGCCGAAAGCATCGCCGGGAACTACCGCAACTCTGTGCTTTTCAATCAGCTGTTCGCAGAACTCCTGTGATGTAAGACCTGTTTTCTTTATCGATGGGAAGATGTAGAATGCGCCTTCAGGTTCAAAGCAATCAAGACCCATTTCGTTAAAGCCTTTTACGATAAGACGTCTTCTCATATCGTATTCGCCACGCATATATTCAATGTCTTTTTTGCAATCCTTAAGTGCTGTTACTGCGGCATACTGGCTCATTGTAGGCGAACACATTATGCCGTACTGGTGAATCTTCAGCATCTGAGTAACAATAGGAGCGGGAGCTGCGGCAAAACCGAGCCGCCATCCTGTCATCGAAAACGCTTTTGAAAAACCGTTGATAAGAACGGTACGTTCTTTCATTCCGTCTATATCGACTATTGAGCAGTGTTCTTCATCGCCATAGGTAAGCTCTGAATATATTTCATCGGAAATAATGATTATATCTGTGCCTCTGATTACCTCCGCAATTGCTTCAAGGTCGGATCTTCTCATAACCGCACCTGTGGGATTGTTCGGGTAGGGAAGTACAAGAGCCTTTGTTTTCGGGGTTATATGCGCTTTCAGTGCTTTGGCGGTCAGCTTGAAGCCGTTTTCAACGCTTGTTTCTATAGCAACGGGTGTGCCGTTTGCAAGTGTTACGATAGGGCCGTAACAGACAAAGCTGGGCTGAGGGATAAGTACCTCATCGCCCGTATCAATGAGCGCTCTTATAGCAAGGTCTATTGCTTCCGAGCCGCCGACCGTTACAAGTATCTCGTGCAAGGGGTCGTAGCTGACGTGCAGCCTGTCGTTGATATAGTCGTTGATAGCAATGCGAAGGTCAGCAAGACCTGCGTTTGCGGTATAGTTTGTACGTCCTTTTTCAAGAACTCTGATAGCTTCTTTTCTTATTGCCCACGGTGTCTTGAAATCAGGCTCACCGACCGACAGTGATATAACATCATCATAGCTTGCGGCTATGTCAAAAAACTTTCTTATACCCGAAAACTGCAGATCCTGCACCTTTCGGGAAAGTATATTTTCATAATCCATCACGGAGATACCAAACTCCTTTCGTCCGTGTTCTTTAAGAACATCTTGTCTTTTTCCTTATATCTGTGCAGAATGAAATGCGTTGTTGTGCTGAGAACGCCGCCTAAAGGCGCTAATCTGTCCGTTACGAACATAGCTACATCACGCAGGTTTGTACCCTTGATAGTTACGGCAAGGTCATAACCGCCGCTCATAAGGTATACCGATGAAACCTCATCATACTGAGCGATAACTGCCGCTACATCATCATAACCGCACTGTATTTCGGGGGAAACTCTGACTTCGATAAAGGCGCAGACGGAGTTTCTGTCGAATTCTTCTTCATTTATAATTGCTGTGTAACCGATTATCATTCCGCTCTTTTCAAGCTCCGCTATCATCGCCGCCACATCGTCAGCCGAGGTATCAAGCATCGCCGCCAGCTGTTCGTTTGAAAGTCTGGCGTCCTGTCTTAAAAGGTCAACAAGCTTTTCTTTCTTTGTCATAATCTTATCCTCCGAATTATTTTAGCTTTATAAATGTGGGATTACGTTTCTTGAAAAATGCAAGTTCTGTAAAGCCCACATTTCTTGCGAGTTCTATAGCCTCCGGAATACCTTTTCCGAGGTCTTGCGTGCAATGTGCGTCCGAGCCTACAGTAAGTATCTTACCGCCAAGCTCTTTATAAAGTCTTACATAGTATTCATCTGGCAGCGTAAGACCTATCTTCTGTCTGAGCCCGCTTGAATTGATCTCGATGCCTATATCGTTTTTGATAAGGGCAGAGAATATTTCCTTGATTATCGGAAGATAACGGCTCATATCTATATAAAGTCCGGATTCGCCTACAATATAGCGCAGTGGGTATGTAAGATGCCCGAGTACGTCAAATTCGCCCCACCGAGCCATTTCGAGCATTTCCTCAAAGTACAGCTTCATTATCATTTCGGGCTGTACCTCGTTATAATCGAGCAGATAAAAATCCTCCCAGCCGTTGCACATATGGAGCGAACCGATTATAAAGTCATAATCATAGCTTGACAGCATTCTTTTTGTAAGCTCCATATCCTGTAAAGGCTGACCCAGCTCAACACCGTATGCCATATTTATCTTATCCGCATACTTCTCAATAAGGGCGGGAGAGATTTCTGACGCTCGTTTTACAGGTTCTTCATAGAGGTATTCCTCATCGTAGAATTTATTTATTTCAAGGTGATCTGTGAGCGAGTAATATCTGATACCAAGCTCTGTCGCTCGTCTGACCATTTCTTCCGGATCGTTACTGCCGTCGGGCGACAGATTTGAGTGATTGTGTACGTCCATCAGAATTTCTGATTCGTTCATATTTGCTACCTTCCTTTTGCGGTTGTTCTATATCTATATATATTTTATTTTACCACAAACAAAGCTGTTTGTCTATTGTAATATTCAAATTAATTGTGAAGATTGCAAAAAAATACCGAGGAAATAAATTCCCCGGTAAGATTTTATTTGTCATTGTCAAGATTGTTGTTGACACCGTATGAAAGCGTCAGCAGGCTGTCGCCCAAATGAACGTTTTCAACGATTATGTTTTTATGCTCAACGTTAATGTCGTAGTGCGAGAAGTTCCAGAACGATCTCACACCAAGCTCTGTAAGGCGGTCGACTATCTCCTTTGTAACCGATTTCGGTATACAAAGAACAGCAACCTCCGGCTTATTTTCATGGCAGAACTTTTCAAGTTCGTCAATGTCGATTATTGTCAGCTTTCCGAGAGGATTTCCGACTATTTTCTTATTGGAATCAAATATGCCGATAAGACTGCATCCGCTCTTTTCAAAGTTAATGTGAACGGCAAGCGCAGTGCCGAGATTACCTGCACCGATAAGAATCGTTTTTCTGTGCTTGTCAACACCGAGAATACGACCTATCTCCTTTCGCAGCTCGGAAACATTGTAGCCGTAGCCCTGTTGCCCGAAGCCGCCGAAGCAATTAAGATCCTGTCTTATCTGTGATGCGGTAAGGTGCATTCTCTCCGATAATTCTCTTGAAGAAATCTTGGAGATCTGCTGATCCTCCAGTTCGCCGAGAAAGCGGTAGTAGCGGGGAAGTCTGCGTATTACTGAGTTAGATATGTTGATGCTTTTCGACAAGATACTGCCTCCTTACAGTTTTTATTGAGATCAGAGTGTTGCTTTAAGTCTGTTGTTGATTTCAAGCAGGAAGTCCTCTGTGTTTACCTTTCTCTTGTTGTCAAGGTTTGAAAGTACATAGAGGTCACCGGTCATAACACCGTCTTCAATCGTCTTTATAGTAGCCTTTTCGAGCTTATCCGCAAAGTCGGAAAGCTCCTTGTTGCCGTCAAGCTCGCCGCGTTTTCTTAATGCACCCGTCCACGCAAACAGGGTAGCTACAGAGTTCGTTGAGGTTTCCTCGCCCTTTAAGTGCTTGTAGTAGTGACGTGTTACCGTGCCGTGTGCGGCTTCATACTCGTAAACGCCTGTGGGGGAAACAAGCACGGACGTCATCATACCGAGGCTTCCGAAAGCTGTTGCTACCATATCGGACATTACATCGCCGTCATAGTTCTTGCAAGCCCAGATATATCCGCCCTCAGAACGTACAACTCTTGCTACAGCGTCATCAATCAGTGTATAGAAGTATGTGATACCTGCGGCATCAAACTTTTCCTTGTATTCATTATCGAATATTTCCTGGAAAATATCCTTGAATGTATGGTCGTACTTCTTGGAAATAGTATCCTTGGTCGCAAACCAGAGATCCTGCTTTGTGTCGAGCGCAAAGTTGAAGCAGGCTCTTGCAAAGCTGGCGATACTTGCGTTTATGTTGTGAAGTCCCTGAATGATGCCGTCAGAACCGCTGAACTTGTGGATAAGCTGTCTTGTTTCGTTTCCGTCCTTATCGGTCACAACAAGCTCTGCTGTACTGCCGTCGGCAACCTTCATCTCGGAGTTTTTGTAAACATCGCCGTAAGCGTGACGTGCAATGGTTATCGGCTTTTTCCAGCCGGGCAGCAGAGGAGTGATACCCTTTACGATAATGGGGGCTCTGAATACGGTACCGTCAAGGATAGCACGGATAGTGCCGTTGGGCGACTTCCACATTTCCTTTAAGTTGTATTCTGTCATTCTCTGTGCGTTGGGAGTGATTGTTGCACACTTTACCGCTACACCGTATTTCTTTGTAGCGTTTGCGGAATCAATCGTTACCTGGTCGTTTGTTTCGTTTCTGTGAACAAGACCGAGATCGTAATAATCTGTCTTTAAGTCAACATACGGGCAGATAAGTATATCCTTGATCATCTTCCAGATAATTCTGGTCATTTCGTCGCCGTCCATCTCAACGATGGGGGTGGTCATCTGAATCTTTGCCATTATAGCTGTTCCTTTCGATATTACTTGTTGTGCTTAGTGTAGTTAAGCAGACCGCCTGCGAGCATCATACCCTTGCCACGCTCGGATAATTCGCAGGTAACCTTGTATTCTGTACCCTTTGTTATATTCTTGACGGTTATCTCAGTACCGTTTTCTATAGCATTTCTTATGCCGGGAAGCTCAAGAACATCGTCACGGTCAATCTTGTCATAATCAGCCTCGTCTACAAAGCACAGAGGAAGAATACCGTTGTTGATAAGGTTCTGTCTGTGGATACGGGCAAACGATTTGCAGATTATAGCCTTCACGCCGAGATAAAGAGGAGCAAGTGCGGCGTGTTCTCTTGAAGAACCCTGACCGTAGTTTGCACCGCCGACGATAATGCTCTTGCCAAGCTCCTTTGCTCTTGTCGGGAATGTTTCATCGCATACTGTAAAGCAGTATTCCGAAATCGCAGGGATATTTGAACGCAGAGGTAATATCTTTGCGCCTGCAGGCATAATATGGTCTGTGGTGATGTTGTCGCCGACCTTGAGTGAAACCTCGGCTTTTATATCTTCCGCCAGAGGAACGTTTATAGGGAAGGGCTTTATGTTAGGTCCTCTGAGAACTTCAACATTGGGAGCTTCCTCAGGTGAAGCGGGAGGAACTACCATATTGTCGTTTATAAGGAACTTTTCGGGCATTATATAGGGAGGCATATCTCCTGCGAGTCTGGGATCGGTGAATACGCCCGTGAGTGCAGAGATAGCGGCTGTTTCGGGAGATACGAGATAGATCTGACCGTCCTTTGTTCCGCTTCTTCCTAAGAAGTTTCTGTTGAAGGTACGCAGAGAGATTCCCTTTGAGTTGGGCGACTGACCCATACCTATGCACGGACCGCAGGCACTTTCAAGTATTCTTGCACCTGCACCGATAAGAATTGATAATGCGCCGCAGTCTGCAAGCATATTGAATACCTGCTTTGAGCCGGGAGCTATTGAAAGGCTTACATCGGGATGTACCGTCTTGCCCTTTAATATATGAGCAACCTTGAGCATATCCTGTAAAGAGGAGTTGGTACATGATCCGATACATACCTGATCTATCTTGATTGCACCGATTTCTTTTACGGTTTTTACGTTGTCGGGGCTGTGAGGACAAGCTGCCATAGGAACAAGCTCGGAGAGATCGATGTTGATTTCTTCATCGTATACGGCGTCGGGATCTGCGCTGAGAGCAACGAAGTCTTCTTCACGATCCTGTGCCTTTAAGAAAGCAAGAGTTGTTTCATCGGAGGGGAATATAGATGTTGTAGCGCCAAGCTCCGCACCCATGTTCGTGATAGTTGCACGTTCGGGAACGCTGAGGCTCTTAACGCCTTCGCCGCAGTATTCGATGACCTTGCCAACGCCGCCCTTTACGGACATTATCTGAAGTACCTTTAAGATTACATCCTTTGCGGAAACCCAGTCGTTCAGTTTTCCTGTGAGGTTTACCTTTACGACCTTGGGCATTGTTATGTAATATGCGCCGCCGCCCATTGCTACCGCAACGTCAAGACCGCCTGCGCCCATAGCAAGCATACCTATACCGCCGCCTGTGGGAGTGTGGCTGTCAGAGCCGATAAGCGTCTTGCCGGGCTTGCCGAAACGCTCAAGGTGTACCTGGTGGCAGATGCCGTTACCGGGACGTGAGAAATAGATTCCGTGCTTCTTTGCAACACTGCCTATGTATCTGTGGTCATCGGCGTTTTCAAAGCCTGACTGGAGCGTGTTGTGGTCGATATAAGCGAGTGAACGCTCTGTCTTTACTCTGTCGATACCCATAGCTTCAAACTGAAGATATGCCATTGTACCGGTAGCGTCCTGTGTCAGAGTCTGGTCGATACGCAGACCTATTTCAGTGCCTTTTATCATCTCACCGTCAATTATGTGGTTCTTGATGATTTTTTCGGTAAGGGTAAGTCCCTTGCTTTCGTTGTTTCCCATTTTTGTCCTCCTGAAAAAAAGATTACAGTTAATTATACATTATATTAAAGTAAAAGTCAAGAATCTGCAACTGTTTATGAAAGAATGAGTGCGTGAAATTGCAAAAAATATTTGTTAATGTTGCACAAGTGGCTGAACGGTTTATTATCGGATTTATAGAAATTCGTTCACAAAAGTGCAAATTGGGTGAAAACTGAGAAAATAAACCCGTTGCGGTTGACTTCATACACAGAGATATTGTATAATCTACTATATATCCCGTGTTTCACGGGAGATTTTACGAGGCGTATTATATGCGAACCAAACAAATTACCCGAAAGGAAAACATATGTCCGTAAAAAAGAAAGTTGCATTTACTGCATTTGCTGCAGCTGTTTTGTTGATTGCAAGCGGTTGCGGTAAAGCTCTGGTGCTTGAAAATGAACCGTCCGGCACAGACCGGAATGATAATATAATAAGCGGCGCACCTGTCAGTAAAACTGTTATAAAGCCTGCCGAAGGCATACCTGAGCAGACAGGCTCGCATAAGACAGCCGCTACAACCGCAAAAACAGAAGTTCCCGCAACAGATGAAATACCGGCATCGTCAGCGGAGGATTTTTCGGATATTACAGATAATGACGTTCCTGAGGATACATATCAGCCGGCATCAACGTATGATACCAAATCTCCCGAAACAGTCGCCACGACAACTGCGGCAGCTACCACTACAAAAAGCGGTACTTCCACACCAAAGCCGGATAATAATTATACTCCGACACGCACAGATGATTTGCCTGTGAATAACTACACTGCGCTGAATTATAATGAGGTAAAAGGGGTATGGATCTCTTACTTTGAACTGTACCCGATACTCACGGGGAAAAGCAGTTCACAGTTCAGGAGCGGTATAGGCGAGTATTACGATAATTGTCTTTCACTGGGCATCAATACGGTCTATGTTCATGTCCGTCCCTTCGGTGACGCAATATATAAATCCGACTATTTTCCGTGGTCAAAGTACTGCACGGGATATATCGGGGAAGATCCCGGCTATGATCCGCTCAAGGTTATGATAGACGAGGCGCACGCACGCGGAATTTCATTTCAAGCGTGGATCAATCCTTTGCGCTGCTATCAGGAAGATGACGCACCGAATGTAAGCACAACGTATAAAACGGGTCAGTGGTATGACACGAAGGACGGCGACTACATAGTCAAGGTCAATTCTTACTGGTGGCTCAATCCCGCATATAAAGAGGTAACCGACCTGATTGCAGACGGTGTGGCGGAGCTTGTTTCAAAATATGATGTTGACGGCGTTCATATAGACGATTATTTCTACCCTACAACGGAAGCGTATTTTGACAGCATTGCTTTCAACGCTTCATCATACAGCAGTTTATCTCAGTTCAGGCTGGATAATTGCAGTCGTATGGTGTCGGGAATGTATAATGCTGTCAAGTCACACAATCCGACTGCATTATTTGGGGTCAGCGCACAAGGCAATGTTACAAATAACGAAACTCAGCTTTATGCTGATGTTGAGAAATGGTCAAAAGAGGACGGATATGTAGATTACATGGCTCCTCAGATTTATTACGGTTTTGATAACGGCGGTCAGCCGTTTGAACAGGTGGTCGAGCAGTGGGATAAAATGCTCGCTGGTACCGGAAAATCGCTTATACCCGGTCTTGCAGTGTACAAGATAGGCACTGAGGACGAATGGGCAGGAAGCGGAAGGTATGAATGGCAAAACGATAAGGAAATTATAAAAAGACAGATTATAAAATCGCAGGAAACGTCGAATTACGGCGGCGTTATACTTTACAGCTATCAGTTTATTTTTGAGCCGGACAGTGATGTAAAGCAGGCGGTAAACAAGGAGATTACAGCGTTTAAACCGCTCCTTACGCAATAATTGCCGTGATATCGGAAGGAAGAGCAGAAGATGAGAAATAAATTTATCAGAATAATGGCAGGAGTGCTGTCGGCTTTTATGCTTTTGTCGCAGTTCAGCGCCGTTGCCGAGGAAAGCGCAAGCGACAACACGGCTTCGTCTGCTGAAACAACTGAGCAGTCAAAGAAAACCACTCCGCAGGTGTCTGAATCAAAATTCACGTTGTCGGACGCACTCAAGGCAACTGTGGTAAACCTCGGTGATTTTGAGGCTGAGAAGTTCAGCGAGAAGTTTTCAGCTAAGCTTGATACGCTTATCGGCTATGGAATGAACGGAATATACATAAACCCATATGCGAAAGATGTTTCATATTATTCTACGAATATGAACAAAAGCGGAGACAGGCTTGAAAAAGCGCTTGATATTGCCACTAAAAAGGGTATGCAGAGATTTGTGTACCTTGATGTGAACAGAACGATGTCGGCTTGTCCCGAGGGCGAGGACAAGTATGATTATCTTGTCAGCGAAGCTCACAAATTTGCGCTGAGATACAGGTGCAACGGTATAATTCTTACCGGTTTTTACGGATCAAACACCAATGCCGTTTATGATGAATATATGAAGAACGGCTCGGGTATCGGCTATAAGAACTGGCTTTATGACAGTGTGGAATATAAGTTCACGACAGTAAGCGATGTTATTCATATGACTGATAATTCTGTAGCGGTAGGTCTTGACGCAAAGGATATATGGGCAAACTCGTCGAAAAACGAAAACGGTAGCGATACCTCGGCAAAGTATTCCGCTTATTATAACGGCTATGCGGATACAAAGGCATTTGCCGAAAAAGGTCTTGCGGATTTTATCGTAGTCAATGCGTCCGGTTCTCTTGATGACGAAACGCTGTCGTTTGACAATGTCTGCTCGTGGTGGAGCGATGTTGCAAAAAAAGCCGATATACCATTTTATGTTGTTCATCATAATGAAAAAATAGGCACAGATGAAGCAGGGTGGAGCGTTGAGGATCAGCTTCTCAAACAGCTTGCAAAAGCAGATGAGCTTGATAATTATTCGGGCAGTGTTTTCTATTCGGAAAAATCGCTCGAAGAAAACCCGATGGGTACAACCGACACTCTTACAAAGTATTTTAATGAACAGATAAACGTTGACAGCCTTTTTGAAGATCTTGAAATGACTTCGCCGTACTATACAAGCTATTCTACCGACGATACTTCCGTTGCGTTCATGGGTACTTTTGACGAGAACTTTGATGTATATTTCGACGGCGAAAAATTATCGCTTAACGAAGCCGGTAATTTCTACTTTGAAAAACAGCTCGATGTCGGAATGAACACATTTGTGATAACTCATAAGGGAAAGACGATATATTATAATATTGAGCGAACCATCAATGTACTTAAATCAATCGGCAGTTCGATATCTGAAGGCAAAACGCTTAACGTTGACGGCGGTATGTCGGTATCTGTACTTGCGGTTGCGTACAAAGGTTCATATGCCACTGCGACTCTCGGGGGTACGACTGTCGAACTTACCGAGAATGCTAAGTCAGATGCAGTCGACATTAACTCTTCCTATGCGGCGTTCACCGGCAAGATCACCGTCCCCGAAGGTATTGTCGATGAAGAACAGTATCTCGGAAACATAGAGATTTCCGCTTCTTATGCGGGTTATTCACGCACATACATAGGTGCGGAAGTAATAGTCAATGCTGTCAAGCTACCCGATAAGAATGTCGAAGTTATAGACGAAATACCTGCAGATCAGAGTTCTTTCGGAAACGGAGAAGTTGTCGGAAAACTCTCCGCTGCGGTTTCGGACGATACGGAAGTTACTTATGTAAAGCTGAACAAGAACTTTGCCTATATCTATGACGGAACCAACACCGACTCTGTAAATCCTCCGAATGTAGGACAGTTACCGGAAGGCACTCTTGATTATTACAAGAGTGAATGGGATGAATACTATGTTACCGATTCCGGCAAACGTTTTCTCAAAGAGGACGCAGATCTTGTCAGCGGTTACGGAATGGGTTCAAATCCGCTCGTTGTCAATGCAATAGGTAATGTCGGCGGCGATTCCTTCATTCAGATGTCACTGGAAGACCGCTCATCGTTTACGGTAACTCCTGTTGGAAACGACTATTATACGGGCGTAGACGGTGATTTCAATCTTGATGATTTTACGGCAGATTATATATATATTACATTTGATAATATCACATCGGTAACGGCTCTGCCTGATTTCAACAATTGTACTGTGTTCAGTGCCGGTGAGTGGAAACAGGTTGAAGTGGACGGCGTGATGAAATTCAGACTGATACTGAAGCTCCGTCAGCCCGGTGTGTATGCCGGAAACAGCGCTACCTATGACGGTGACGGTAATCTTATGTTAAAGTTTGAAATCCTCACAAATGACATAACTAATATGACGATAGTAATTGATCCCGGTCACGGTGTGACCGAGTACGGCTATGACGATCCCGGTGCGATAGGTCATATTGAAGAAGCGGGCGCAAACCTTGCGGTAGCAAAGCTGGTTGAATCAAAACTCAAGGCTCTCGGCGTGAATGTAGTAAGACTGAAAACAGAGAGTGAGTTCTATGATACAATGCGCAGACCTTACTATGCCCGTGATTACGGTTGCGATCTGTATATTGCAATCCATTCAAACAAGGCAGGCTCGGAAAGCCCGAGAGGAACAGAGTGCTATTATTATACATCGTATTCGCAGCCGCTCGCCGAGTCGCTTACAAGGCACGTTTCGTCATATTTCAGCAATAATGTTTATTCTGACGGAGCAAATTGCAACAGAGGCGCTCAGTACAGCTATATGTGGACGACAAAGCAGCAGGATTTCCCGTCGGTACTTATAGAAATGGGATTTGTAAGTAACTATGAAGACGCTATGGCTCTTGCAAGCAGCTCGGATCAGGATGGTATAGCACAGGGCATAGTTGACGGCATAAAGGAATACGTAACAAGAAGCGGAGTTTCTTCGTATTGACAATTGTAAATGCGGCAGGCTGTGTGCCTGCCGCATTTTATGTTATGTGTTTTCTTTTTTATGAAAGAAGCAAAAAAATACTTGCAATTTACGCTCGTCTTTGATATAATATTAATGTACTATGCAAAGGGCTGTGTTGCCCGGTGCAAATCTAATATTAAAAAAAGAAATGGGGACTTCCAATGCCAGCAAATATAGTTGTAGGAACTCAGTGGGGCGACGAAGGTAAGGGTAAGATCATTGATATTATCGCTTCAAGAGCCGATGTAGTAGTCCGTTCACAGGGCGGTAACAACGCAGGTCATACAGTAGTAAACGACGGACAGACTTATAAGCTTCATCTTATTCCTTCAGGCATTCTTTATAAAAACACTCCCTGCCTTATCGGTGCAGGCGTAGTTCTTGATCCTAAGGATCTTTTAGGTGAAATCGACAGCCTTTCATCCAGAGGCGTTTCTTTCGACAACCTCAAGATAGACCCCAGAGCGCACGTTGTTATGCCATGGCACATTACTCTTGACGGACTTTCAGAAAAATTCAGAGGCAACTCCGATATAGGTACTACAAAGCGTGGTATAGGTCCTTGCTATATGGATAAATACGAGCGTTGCGGTATCCGTGTTTATGACCTTGTTCACCCTGAAGTTTTCGCTGAGAAGGCAAGAATGACAGGTAAGCTCAAGAACAAGATAATCACAGAAGTTTACGGCGGCGAGGCTCATGACATTGAAGCTATCATAAAGGAATACACAGAATACGGCAAGCGACTTGCAAAGTACGTTGACGATGTATCTGTCATCGTTTATGAAGCTGCAAAGGCAAACAAGACGATAATGTTCGAGGGTGCACAGGCTACACTCCTTGATATTGATTTCGGTACTTATCCTTACGTTACATCTTCACATCCGCTTTCAGCAGGCGTCTGCGTTGGCACAGGCGTAGGTCCGATGATCATATCCAATATAATCGGTGTCGCAAAGGCTTATACTACACGAGTAGGTAAAGGTCCCTTCCCGACAGAGCTTAACGACGAAACAGGCGAAACAATCAGAAACAAGGGCGGCGAGTTCGGTACAACGACAGGCAGACCCAGAAGAACAGGCTGGTTCGATGCTGTTATAGTACGTCATTCGGTAAGAGTAAACGGACTTTCTTCACTTGCTATTAACAAGCTTGATACACTCGGCGGTATAGGCGATCTTAAGGTATGCGTTGCCTACAAGAAGCCTGACGGTACTGTTGTTGAGAATTTCCCTGCAGCGCTTGAAGAACTTGCAGACTGCACGCCTGTTTACGAAACTCTCAAGGGCTTTGACGATGATATTTCTGCTTGCCGTAGTTTTGACGAACTGCCCGATGCCTGCAAGAAGTATATCGAAAGACTTGAAGAGCTCTGCGATTGCCATATTTCTATGGTCGGCGTCGGACCTGACAGAGAGCAGATCATTGAAAGATAACAAAATTGTAGGACGTGTTTGATTGAATATCCTTTTTATCGGAGATGTTGTAGGGCAGAAGTCCTGTGCAAATCTCAGAGAAAAATTACCTTTGCTCAAGAGAGAGTATAATATAAACACCGTTATCGTAAACGGAGAAAACTCCGCCGACGGAAACGGCATAACGCCTGTAACGGCAAAATACCTGCTTGACAGCGGTGCCGACTGTGTAACTACCGGCAATCATTGTTTCAGACGGAAAGAAATGGACGCTTTTTACGAAACATCGGACATAGTGATTCGTCCTGCAAATTTTCCGGACGAGGTGGTCGGTAAAGGATACACGATACTTGATCGCGGCAGATGCTCAATATGCGTAATAAATCTTATGGGCGTCGTGTTTATGCAGAACCTTGAAAATCCTTTTAACTGCATTGACAGGATATTGAATGAGGTAAAATCAAAGGTAATAATCGTTGACTTCCATGCGGAGGCAACATCGGAGAAAAGAGCGCTCGGTCACTATCTTACCGGTAGGGTTTCTGCTGTGCTTGGTACTCACACTCACGTTCAGACAGCCGATGAAGAGATTCTCGGCGGTCATACAGGATATATCACTGATGTCGGCATGACCGGTGTTACCGATTCGGTTCTCGGCATCAAAAAAGATATTATTATAAATAATATGATAACCGGCTATCCGCAAAGATATGAATATGCAGAAGGCAGATATTATATCTGCGGTGCGGTTGTTTCGGTTGACGAGAAAACAGGTATCTGTACTTCTATAAAGAGAATCAGATACTGAATATAAATTACCGGGAGGTTTAAAATGGAAGTAGTAAAAGTTTCAGCAAAATCCGTTCCTAAGTCGGTTGCAGGCGCAATAGCAGCAGTTATCCGTGAAAACGGCGAAGTTGAAGTTCAGGCTGTTGGCGCAGGTGCTTCTAATCAGGCAGTAAAAGCTATAGCAATATCAAGAAGCTATATGGCACTGTCCGGCGTTGATCTTGTGTGCATTCCTGCTTTCACTACCGTAAGCATTGACGGTGAGGAGCGCACAGCAATGAAGTTTATCGTTGAATGCCGATAAGCTTGTATTTATGGTAATTTAAGAGGAGAATTGTTCCGGCAGTTCCGGCACCGCTCTGATGTTTTGTCGTCAGGGCGGATTTTTTTGTATATATACTTCTTACAGGCAGAATATATAATTATAAAAAACGGAGGTATATATGACAGATATTGTAATAATAGATCGACACGAATCTTTGTCATTGCTTGCGGCTGAAATTCTGTCGCATTCGTTTGAAATACGTTATTGCAGTGATAAGTCGCTTTACAAAACCGGAAAAGGGAAGATACTTAATATCTGGCGGACCGACAGATTGAACGGAATGGCATCGGAGAAATCTATAATCGTACTCGGTGAAACCTGTGTTTCTGTGCCCCGGATATTGCCGGACAGTACCGTTATTATCGCAAATGCCATGAATAAAGAACAGATGTCAGTATTGACAAACGTTACCGGTAATGTTATCACCTGCGGAAATCTCATAATGGATACAGTTTCATATACAAGTGTTACCGATGACACGGTAACTGTTTCATTCGGCAGGACTTTTTCAACATTATCCGGCAAAGAAATCCAGCCGTTTGAAAAACCTGTTTACCGCTATAATGATGAAAGCGTATATTCCGTGCTTGCCGTCACGGCTTTGCGTGTGTTACTTGATGACTGCGGATTCTGATCCGTCACTTTTAAGGCTGATATAAAATATACACGATATACTTGTATTTTTTTTGCGCCTGGTGTATAATGTATATAATAGCATTATAGTAGTGTAGTGTGCCTTTTGGCACATTTGTGATCAATAACTTGTAACGCGGCACTTGTTTGCTTGCGGGAAAGGTGTATTATTATGGATAAAAAAACAAATCGTACAGGTGCAAGTCTGAGAATATCAAACGACGTACTTACAAAAATAGCAGAAGTTGCCGCTACCGAAATCAGAGGTGTTGCGTCTGAAGGCGAACATCTTGTTGTAAGCGACAAGAATATTGCACAGATCACAGGTAAAATTATGACTCCTTCTCCGGTAAAGGCAGTGCTTAAAAATGACGCTGTTGAAGTAACGGTCAATATCGTTGTGTTGCAGGGCTTTAAAGCTGAAAACGTTGCTCAGTCGGTTCAGGAGAGTGTGAAGTCTGCTATACAGAATATGGCAGGTATCTCCGTATCTAAGGTCAATGTAAAAATTGCTGATATTATGCTTTCAAAATCAGCTGAATAAATAAAGGAAAATTAATTAAATGGCAGAAAGAAAACTTACACGTCACGAAATGAGAGAGGCGGCATTGCTGATTCTCTTCCAGAGAAAACTTAACCCGGAAACGCTTGATGAGCTTCTTGAG
>OIZW01000476.1_pt1 | contig 35846 bp, 34 predicted proteins | sample 1588581 | NCBI WGS metagenome assembly OIZW01 (sample SAMN03283266) | human gut metagenome | biome: human-associated habitat; material: feces | host: Homo sapiens | place: USA | collected 2013 | reverse complement strand
TCAACTAGGGTTTAAATAATATTCTTTTAGTGTCTACTTTTTATTGACAAGTTCAAAGAAGATAAGTATTTCTTCTTTTTTCTTTTTCACTCTAAGCCTGTAGTCTTAGAGTGTTATTTTAAACCTTATTCTAAGTTTTAAAATAAAAACTATTATACATAAGCCAAAAGAGATTACCAAAAAATTACAAAAAGAGAAAATATTTTTACTTAATTACTTGTAACTATTAAAAAAATATGGTATACTTACAACAGAATAGAAAATAGTTTATATGGAGGAAAGATTATGAATAATAAGTTTACACTTAACGCTAATGGCATAAAAAAAGATGCAGAGATGATAGTTAAATTTAATTTAGAAAACAAAGACTACTTAATTTATTGTACTGATGAAAATGAAAGTAATAAGCAAGTTTTTGTTTCAAAATTAACTTTAAATTCAGAAGGAAAATATTTTATAGATGATATTACATCAGAAGAAAAAAATAAATTAAGTGGAGTTGTATATAATATTGTTATATTGACGCCAAATGAAGCTAAAAAGGGAGTAGAGGCAAAAACATTAATAGATAAGTTAACAAATGAAAATAAAGTTATGTTATCAGTTGAAATGCCAATACTTAATGAACAAAGCTACTATAGTAATTGCTCAATAGCTATTACAAGTAAATTACTAGTAGAAGAAGCAATAAATTTCTTTAAAACAAACTTAACTAGCAAGGTTGAGGAACCTGTTCAATCAGTTCCAACTTGGTCAGTTCCTACAATGGGAACAACAGAAGTTACTCCAAACGCTCCAATTGTTGAAATGCCAAATGTTGCTATTACAAGTGCTCCAGTAGTGAATGAAACTCCAACACCTGTAGAGCAAACACCTATTTCTAATAACATACCAATAACTCCTGAACAACCATCAGTTTCTGCAGAGCAAGTTTTTAACACTGCTCCAGCTCCTACAGTGACACCGGTACAAATGCCAAATGATGGTGCTATGCCAAATGAACCTAATCCACAGGCTGAGAAACTAGCAGTAGTTTCAGATCCTAGTTTAAATAGTGCTGGATTAAATCTTCAACCTAATGTAGCAAGAAAGAATAGTGCGGGAAATGCCAATACAAAATATATTATTATTGGAACAATCTGTTTAGTACTAGCAATAGCAGTAGTAGTAGCAGCATACTTCTTAATTAAAAATATGAAATAAAAAAATTACTGTGGTTTAGAATATACACATCCACAGTAATTTTGTCTATACAGATTATATTTTTGTGATAACAAGATGGATTTTTTATATCCATCTTTTTTCTTAAAGTCAGAATATAACCATTTAACTTTATACTTATCTTCTAGTTCCCTGCCAATTTCATTAATCCAAAGAGCATTCTTATAAGGACTAACAGATAAAGTAGTACAAAAATAATCATAACCGTTATCTTTAGCTGTACTAGCAGTTTTTTCCATTCTCATTCTATAACATACGTAACATCTTTTACCTCTTTCAGGTTCTTTTTCTAGTCCTTTGATTAATTCTTCATAATTCTCATTATCATAATCACAATCTAATATATCAACATTATTACTTTTATCAATTTCCTTAATAAGTTTAATTTGTTCTTCTTTCCTTTTTAAATATTCACCATAAGGATATATATTAGGATTATAATATAAAATAGTAATATCAAAGTAATTAGTAAGATAACTAATAACATAACTACTACATGGACCGCAACAGCTATGAAGTAGTAACTTCTTTTTACCATTTAAATTATTCAAAATATCTTCACACATAATACTATAATTTTCTTTCATAATTCACCTCAAAAAGCACTTATATTATAACATTCCTTATAATAAAAGTAAACTAAAAATAAACTATAGGTTATCATTACAATAAATGTATAAAACAAATGTAAAATCATATAATTTTCTTGAAAAACCAATAATAAATTGTTACAATATAAAAGGAGGCATCAAAATATGGAAAAAAATAGAAATATACCATTTAAAAATTATATTTTACTAGCAGTAACCCTTATATTAACCATAATAGTAGTAGTCTATTTCTTTGTATGGCATAGTAATAACGAAGAAAATAATTTAAAAATACCAATAATGGATAAATATTTAAGAGTAATTAATTATAACGAACTAGATGACTTTCTTGTAGAAAATAAAGATTCAGTTATTTATGTTTCAAAACTCAATAACAAAGAAATAAGAGAGTTTGAAAAGAAATTAAAACTAATAATTAATGATTACTCACTAAATAATACTATACTATATTTAGATTTAACTGATAAAAACATAGATAAACTAAAACTAGAAGATAAAAATATCAATTATCCAGCAGTACTTATATATAAGAATGGTGAAATAATCAGTTACTTTGATATAAAGAAAAATAATTATGATATAAAATTACTAAAAGAATATTTAATAGAAGAAGGAATAATAAATAATGATTAATATAGTTTTATATGAACCAGAAATACCAGAAAATACCGGAAATATAATGCGAACTTGTGCAGGTACCAATAGTAGATTACATTTAATAGAACCATTAGGATTTGTACTAGATGAAAAAAGAATAAAAAGAAGTGGAGTAAATTATATTGATAAAGTAGAATATAAAAGATATTTAGATTACGAAGACTTTAAAAATAATAATGAAGGAGAATATTATTACTTTACTAGGTATGGTACTAAATCATATGATGAAATAGATTTTAGTGATAAAAATAAAAACCATTATTTAATATTTGGAAAAGAAAGTACAGGTATACCTAAAGAAATATTACATAATAATTTAGACAGATGTTATAGAATACCCACTAGTGACAATATAAGAGCTTTAAATCTATCTAATTGCGTAGCCTTGGTAACATATGAAGCCTTAAGACAGCAGAAGTTTCCTAATTTATTAAGAAGTGATCCATTTAAAGGAGAAGACTACTTAGAAAAAGAATAACATAATATAAAAGAATGACTTATTTAATAAAGCCATTCTTTTTAAATTTATCTATAGTTCTTTCTATGGATATATCTCCTTCAATTCTAGTAGCAGTAGTTTTTTCTTCACCATCTTTAAAGAATATTGTTGTAGGAGTTCCACCATCAAAACTAAATTTATCTTTAAACTCTTTATAATCATCATCACTAAATTTATCAACATCAGTATAATATATCTTAATATTATAATCATTAGATATTTTTTTAAGCTTTGGTTTATAAGAATTACAATGTATACATTCACTCGCAGATACACATAATATAAAACTTTCTTTATTATCAACTTTTTCTAATACATCACTATAATTAAGCTTAATAAAATTCTTACTACCAGCAGATATACCATACCAAATAATAACTCCAATAATAATAACAATAAATATAATACCACCAACAATTAAATAATTTTTCTTTTTCATCTTTAAAATCACCAATATAATAATATCACTTTTTACAGAAAAAAGCAAAAAATACTTTTTTTTTAACAAAAAAAATGATATTATTATATATATGATAGAGTAGTGTGAAGGGAGTATTAAATATGAAAAAAATCAAATATATATTATTTACATTTTTAATATTATCTTTAAGCATTCTATCAGTAAATGCTGAATGTACTAAAGAAGAAATAAATACTCTAAAACAAGAAGCAAACAAAATAAAAGTAACATATAAGCATTTGGGAAGTTATACTAATGATGAAAATATAGTAATAGACTATTTATTTGATTTAACATTTAATAATATAAATGCTGATATGTATATAAAACTAAATGATGAAGAATGGAAAGAAATACAAAATAATAAAATTATTATTAAAAATATTGCTAGTGGTACCTATATATTTAAAATAAATTCATTAAATTGTCAAGAGACCATAAGCAATATTAAAGTTAAAATACCAACATTTAATTCATATTCCTTAGATCCATTGTGTGAGGGAATTGATAGTAATGATTTTCCACTTTGTTCTAAATATTTAGAATATCAACCAAGCTATGAAACATTTAAAAGTAAAGTAGAAGAATATAAAAAAGGTATTGAAAAAAAAGAAGAAAATAATACTGAAAAAGAAAATAATATTTCTATAATACAAATATTAAATAAAATATTAGACTTTATAACTAGATATCAATTATATTTAATTATTGTTCTATCTCTAATATTAATTATGCTTATACTAATTATTATAATAAAAAGAAGAAAAAAGAGAGGTGTATTAAAATGAAAAAAAAATACATCTTAGTTATCATAGTATTATTCTTAAGTTTAATGGGTAAAGTAAATGCTGATATGGGGGATTTAAGATATGATATTACTGATTTAACAATAAGAGATAATAAGATAACTTTTAAAGGATGGGCATTCATACATAAAACACAAAATTTTGTAACAATTAATAAGTTAGATCAAAATGGTAATAAAACAAATGAAGTATTAAATGTACCACTATCTAATGGGAAAACCGTAACAGGTTCTACAACAAATGGGGGACAAAGAATATATATAATTGCCTACTATATAGATGATAATGGAAGAGAAGTTCCAATTGAAACAAAAGACGTAGAAGGACAAAGCGATCCAGATTATAATTTTTATTACCAAATGTATTATAGTTTTGATACAAAGTCAAAAGAAGTAAAACCAAGAGTATATAATGGGGAATATAATCCTTTTACTAAAGCGAAAGAAAATGTAAATACTTGTGCTATTAAAAGCTCAAACGATTGGGTACAGTGTTATTATGAAGATATAAGTTTCGATATTACTTTTGATGTAACATCTTCGGATTGGCAAAATGTTTCTGAGGATGTGGGTGTTTATTTTAAAATAGCCGCTACTAATAATGATTATAAAGAAAAGGCTAAAGTTAATAGTAATAATTTAAATAAAGATATAACAAAATATGAATCATTATATATTAGAGAAAACCTTTTAATAGGTAAAAATAGTGAGACAAGTTATATAAAGGTTGATAAAAGGAATCTATCAACAACAGTAAAATTCATAGCAACAACTGCTTGGATAAGTGATATTGGTTTTTCTGACCTAGATAGCAGCAATAGTAGGATGTGTATAGGAGCAACTAATTATACTTATAATTTAGTTACTTCTGGTGGTGATAAGCAAGGATTTAAAAATGGTTTTTTAGCATCAAAAACGAATGATTTTCCCAAGAATACAAAAGGTCCCGGAAGATTATTAATTAATACAAGTGGAAATAATGGTGGTATTTGTTATCCGGGAAGTAGTAAGACAATGGCTGCTTGGGCTTCTTGGGTAAAACCGTCAGGGGAACTATCTTTTAAAATCAATGTTAAAAACGACAAAAAGTGTGCAGTATCAGAGCCTGCATCTAATAAGACAATGAACTGCAATGAATGGAAAGATTTATCTTCTAAATGTGATAAATTAACAGTAAGAAACAATGGAACTAGTGAAGTAGTTAAAATAGAACAAAAAGGATATATAACAAATATATTTAAATCTAACTTAGTAAATGAAGATAAAAATTATGATGCCAATAGTTATAATGGTGGTTGGCTAAAATATGGAATTACCTATTATAATGAGGTTAGTTGGAGTTATAATACAATAAAATTTAGAAGTACTGAAGCACAAAAAAATATTAATGAAGCAATGCAGAACAAACTAAAAAAATTAGATAAATTCGAAGAAAACATAAACTTAACAATAAATGGATTAGATGGTTCAAGACTTGTAAAAAAATGTACCCAATCAGGATCATTTACACCAGCCAATAAGTTAATAACTGTTTGTACTTTCTTTCTACCAGAATCTTATTTAAAAGAACTAACTGGTAATGTAAGCTACTCAGAGTCAAATGATAATGCTAATATAAATAACAAATACTATATACCATTAGATGCACAAAAACACAATATAAGTGTAAAACTAGAAAATTTAAGTGTGCTATCAGAAAATCAAGTACAGGCAGATTCACAAAATAAAAATAAACCATGGACTGGTACATGGACAATTGATACAAGCTGTTCATTAAAGGTAACTAATAGAATATACGAACCACCAAGTGGTGGAAAAGAAAATGGTAAAGTAAAATATAAATTTATTTATAGACCTATAAATTTAAGTAATCCATTTCCTAATAGATTCCCAGGAGTCAATTGGTATACTTGGTATATAACTGAAGGAAATAAAGATAAAAAGACACTTGAGGATTCATATACAAAACTAGAATATTATACAGAACTAGATAATAGAGCAATAAGTAAAATAAAAGAATACAATAAAATTAATAATTATTTCAATAAAGTAGAGACAGATTTCTTTAAGGATTACATTAAAGAAGGTGGTAATTCATGAAATGGTCATTTGCCAGTGTTGGATTAATTGTATTTGGGTTAATCGGATTAACCATAATAATACTATTTCAAAATATAACCACAAATAATGAAAATGATTATTATCTTCTTAAAGAAGTAACTGAAGCCTCTATGATAGATGCCATTAATATGGATTATTATAGAGAGACAGGAGAATTAAAAATAACTAAAGAAAAATTTGTAGAAAGTTTTACCAGAAGATTTGCTGAGTCAACAGTATTTGCAAGTAGTGAATATACAATAAATTATTTTGATATTATGGAAGAGCCTCCTAAAGTAACAGTATCAATAAATACTGGAATAGGCGAGTATACCATTTATCAAGATACATCAGATTACCATGTTGCAAATACTTTAAGTGCAATATTAGAGTACTATGGTAAAGATGGTTCTAAAACAGGTGAAAGTTATGTAAATGGAACACCTTTAGTAGAAAAGACATTTACTAAGATCTATTATTCAATACCATCTAGTGATAAAAATGGCAATTATGATGTAAAACAACCACTTAATCTACCTGATGAATTAAATCATAAAAATATTTATGATGTAGAAATATCAAAGGTAGTAAACAAAGGAAATGTAACCGAAGAAGGAGAACTATTATATGCCCTTTTAAATAGAAATATTGATTGGACCAGAAGTAATGATAATCCTACTAACTTTGCTGCTAGTAACGACAGTATAGACATAAATAACATCCAAAAAGATATTACAGTAAATAAAAATAAAATTAATGGTAGAGGATGTTTAACTGCTGAAGAATGCAAGGAATCAAAATATTGGATAGAATGGACTGGAACAGGAAGTCCAGGAACAACAGTATTAAGATTTGAAGTAACATGGAAGTATAAAGAATATGAATATGCAGAATAATAAAAATTATTTAAAAGGAGGAAGATATTATGAATAATTTAAAAGCATCAATGAAGAAATTCTTTGGTAACAAAAATACAGTTACCATACTAGGGGTAATATTATGTTTAGTAATATTATATATTGGTTATAATTATAGAATAAATTCAAAGACAGAGTTAGTAGCAGTACCTGTTGCCAAACAAACAATACAGCCAAGGACATATATAACAGAAGATATGATAGAAATTAGAAATGTTCCTGTAGAATTACTTAATACTAGTAAATATTATACTACATCAAAAAGTATCGTAGGAAAATATTCTAATTATAATACTATGATAGCTAAAGGAAGTTTATTCTATACAGATTTAGTAGTAGAAGAAAAAGATTTACCAGATTCAGCCTTTTCAGGAGTACCAGAAGGATATACAGTAATAAATTATCCTGTTACAATAGCTAGTACTTATGCTAATTCAATGGCTCCAGGTAGTCATATCAATATTTATTACAAATCATTAAATGATGATGGAGAAGTAATGTTTGGTAAATTCATTAGTAATATTGAAGTACTAGATGTTAAAGATTCATCAGGTAGACATGTATTTGAAAATAGTGATGAAGCAAGAACACCAGCTTATATGTTATTTGCTGTACCAGAAGAAACCCACTTATTATTAAGAAAAGCATTATATCTAACAGATTATGATGTAGAATTATTATTAATACCAAATACTGCAACATTATCTGAAGATCAAAAAGTAACAGTAAGTAGCCTTCAAATAGAAGAATTTATAAATTCTAAGACAGCATTTGTATCAGTAGATGACTTACCACAAGTAAGTGATAATGTAACTGAAGATACAAGCAATACAACAAACAATGAATAAGGAGGTGTAACATGGACAATCAGTTTAGTCAAATAGACTTTGGTCCATTAAAACAATTCCTTGATAATGATGATATAACCGATATATCATACGATAACAATGGACAAGTATGGTTAAAATCATTATCTAAAGGAGTATACAGAGTAGAAAATACTGGAATAGATAATGCTCTAATGGAAAAGATAGCCTTTCAGTGTGCCAATTCAATGGGTAAATCATTTAATATGGCTAATCCCTTTCTAGATGCTGAATCAGCTGAATTAAGAATGAACTTTGTACATGATTCTATAGCTAAAAACGGAATAGCAGTATTAATAAGAAAGACTCCTGCTAAAATAAGATTACAAAAAGATAAAATAATAGCAGAAGATTATATAAGATTAAATATTCATGATTTTCTACTTAAATGTGTTGAAGGACATTGTAATATCATGGTAAGTGGAGAAACTGGTAGTGGTAAAACAGAGTTCATAAAGTATCTAGCAGCCCACACTAAAGAAAATGAAAAAATAATAACAATTGAAGATACATTAGAGTTACACTTGGATAAAATATTTCCACATAGAGATATTGTAGCCATGAAAACAAATAATATAGCATCATATTCAGATGTACTAGTAACATGTATGAGACAAAACCCTAGATGGATATTACTATCTGAGGTAAGAAGTGCAGAAGCCGTAATGGCTGTAAGAAACTCAATATCTTCTGGACATAATATTTTATCAACAATTCATGCTGATAAAGCAGAATCAATTCCAAGTAGAATGTATAGCCTACTAGAAACAAACCAAGATATAGATCAGTTTCTAAAGACGATTCATAGATATGTTCAATTAGGAGTACATATAAAAGGTTATTATAGTACTAAATATAATGCTTTCCATAGAGAAGTATCAGAAGTAGTAGAATTCTATGTTACAGATGATAATAAAGCGGAATATAAAATACTATATAAAAAGACTCCCGATGGAAAAGAAACGACTGCTAATCCATCAAAATACTTACTTTCGTATCTAGAAAGCCAAGGAGTAATAATGCCTCCAGATATTTTAGTAAAAGAAGAGTTTACTAGTAGTGAAAATAATGATATAATTAATAAAGATAAAGTAGGAGAGTTTGTAGTAGATCATAGCTTATATACTGAAGGACAAAGTACTATTTCTAGTACTCCAGTAAGTAATACTATAATAAATACTATGCCAAATAATATGGTAGGCACAATGAATACTAATAATGCAGTAACTCCTTCTAATAATATACCGAACATTTATGCTTCAGCACCAAGTACTCCAAGTAGCATAAATGTTACAAGTATAAATAATAATCAAAATATAAGTTAAGGTGGTGATAGAAGTGGAAATCATCCTAATAGGTTTAATAATAATATTTATAGTATCTTATCGTACTAAACAGGGAGAATCAGTATATAAATTCATCTCAGAGCAGGCTGTAAATACTTATAAAAAATTAGAACCATACTCATTTAAAATAATGAGAGAAAAAGTAAAAGAACTAGGATTAGAATATACTCCAAGACAATATTTATTCCAAATAATAGCCTTTGCTGGCTTGGCAGGAGGAATAAGTTATCTATACTTCTATAACATAATAATATCATTAGTATATATCATAATAGCAGTATCTTTCATTCCATATATAACATATTTAAGATGTAAAAGACAATATAGTGAATATATATTTGAACAAGTACAAGTATATTGTACCAATACCATAATGGAATTTGCTACTACTCAGGCTTTTGTTAAGTCACTTGAAGGAGTAGTAGAGTCAGGAATACTTGAAGAACCACTTTTATCTGATGTAAAAACAATGATAGCCTTATCTTATGAAAAAGGAGATGTTTATGATTCCATAAAATATATGGATACCAAGTATCCATACTATATGGTAAAAAATATGCATCAATTATTTCTACAAGTAACCAAAGAAGGTGCTAAAGATACCGCTGAAACATTTGAAAATATGTTATCAGATATAGATATCTTAGTAGAAGGAGTATATCGAGATAGAACCGATAGAGCAAACTTCCATAAACAGTTCCTAACATTTGGAGTAGCTCTATATGGTATGGTAGCTCTTATCCAAATACTAATAGGACAAGAAACATATATATCTATGATTGATAATACATTAATTCGAATATTAATACATGGTATTGTCTTAATAAATAGTTATTTTCTTCTATCAGGAGAAAAATATTATAACGAGAATGTAGGTGCCGAATAATGTATATAGAAATGCTAATAATAGCCATAATAGTAATATATATGTTTATGGTAAATGGAAAGATAAATAAAGATAATATCTTTACTAATAATAGTAAATTATGTAATTTATTAAAAGAAAAAGATTATGACTTTCTTTTAGTAGCTAAATATGGTGATAGAGTATATGATCCAAACGAAGTATTCATGAAAAGAATAAGAAATGGTCTTATAGTAGCGGCAGCATTAATATTCTTATTCTTATCACAAATGAGTTACTTAACAGTAATAGCCGCTATTGTAGTAGGTTATCTAGTATATAAACAACAATATACTTCACTTAGAAGTTGGTATAAAAAACATCTAAATTATATAGATTCCTTATTACCATATTACTTAAAAAGTTTAGAAGTACTAGTTCATCACTATACTGTACCAGTAGCATTAGCTAAAAGTATAGATGATGCTCCTGAAGTATTTAAGCCAGGACTAAAAAGACTAGTAGAAAAAATAGAAGCTGGAGATTCATCAATAGATCCATATATGGACTTTGCCAAAGAATATCCAGTAAGAGATTCAATGAGAATGATGAGATTATTATATAGGTTAGGACTAGGAGAACAAGAAAAGAAGCATCAACAATTAGTATCCTTCTCTAAATCCGTATCATCTCTTCAAGCAAAATCAAGAGAAATGAAGTATCAAGCAAGACTTAATACTATGGAGAGAAAAACCATGATTATGATGTGTGTAACAGGTTTTGGTTCTCTTGGATTACTACTGATTTCAATCTTTATGATAATGAGTTTATAAAGATTTGAATATAAAAAGAGAATAAAAACATAATTTATGAAAGAAGGTGAGAAATAATGAAAGAAGCAACAGGCGAAGTATCAATGACAGTTATCACTATAGTAATACTAGCAGCAGTATTAGCAATAGGAACTTGGTTATTTGCAGGTGAAGATTCTATTGGAAGAAAGTGGATAAAAAATACATTTGAGAAAAATACAGGTGTAGATACAGGTTTAATCATTAACAGATAAGAAAAAAGTAGGTGAAATAAATGAGAGATGCAGTTGGTGGAACTTTTATGATAAAGTTAATACTTGTTTTTCTAGCAGTATACATAATATTTATGGGAGCTGCTTTAAACTATGCTAAAGCATTTAGAGTCAAAAACAAAGTAATGGATATCATAGAGCAAAATGAGGGAATGGAAGAAGCAGATTTTAATAATTTATCTGGAACAAATAACTTAGGAGTAACAGGAAAAATTAATGAATATTTAAGTACTGTTAGTTATAATGTTTCATTAACAGATAAGAATAAAGAAAATAAAGGAGTATGCTTCGATAGAGGTTATTGTATTGACAAGAAAGAAAGTACAAATGTAGATGGTGTATATAATACATATTATAAAGTTACAACATTTGTAAAGATTGAATTTCCTTTCTTTAAATTAAACTTTACCATTCCTATCACTGGAGAAACTCGTAAAATAGAAAGGATAAATAGATAATGGATACAGTAATAGCAAATAAATATAGTGACATATTAAGTACGCTAAATATAGAAGTATCTAAGAAATTAGAGGGAGTCTACGAAGTAGATGAAATAATATCTACTTTCGGAAATTATTTCTTTAATAAAATGTTTTTAGATATAACTGCTATTAAAGATTATAAAGATTTAAATAACTTACAAAAATTATCAATGAGTATTAATATGGATAAAGTTATATTATTACTGGATAAAGATGATCAAATAAGTGATTCAAAAGTTTTTCTATCTAGATTAGTTAGTATGGGAATATATAACTTTACTAAAGATTCCAATGATCTAATGTATTTATATACTAATCCTAATATTTATAGAGATGTAGCTCACTATCAAGATATAGATAGCCAATTAGAAGAAACACCAAATGCTTCTCCTAATTTATCTACTAAAAAAATACTAGGAGTTAAAAATGTAACTGATTCAGCAGGAGCGACAACCCTAGTATACCTACTAAAAAAAACATTAAGTGATTACTATAGTACTATGGCTATAGAATTAAATAAAAGAGATTTAACATACTTTCATGATAAAGATTGTTTATCAATAAAAGAAGATGCTCTTGAAGATACAATAAATAAATATAGTAGTATAAATACCTTTGTTATAGATTTAGATAGAACTAATAAAGAACATATATGTACTGATGTATTATATTTAATAGAGCCTAGTACTATCAAATTAAATAAATTATCATTAATAAATCCTAAAGTATTTAGTGAATTAAAAGGTAAAAATGTAATATTAAATAAGAGTCTATTAAATAATAGTGATATAGCTAACTTTGAAGTAGAATCAAACTTAAAAGTATTTTATAATATGCCACCACTAAATGATAAAGAAGATGTAAGTAAATACATTTTACCTCTTCTAGAAAAATTAGGATATATTAAAGTACAAGAAGAAACACAAGAAGAATCTCCTAAAAAGAGTATCTTCAGTATATTTAAGAAGAAATAAATAACGCATAATAAGCGTTTTTTTACTAGACAGGGACTTAAAAATCTAGTAGAATTATATTAGAGGTGGAATAAAAATGGAATACAAAGAAGAAATAATAGAATTACTTAAAGAATATATTGATATTAAGAAAAATGATAAAAAAAAATATGAAGAACTTTTTACTAAAAAAGCATTATATGAAGAATTAATAAATGTTATTAATGTAAATTATGAAGAGTTAATCAATAATAGATTAAATATATCATTATTATTAAATGCAATTTATGATAATGAAAATATATATATTGATTTTTTTAAAACATTGTTATTAACAGATGAAACTGAGAAAGAAATAAAACTAAATAATTTTAAAGAAATAATAATAAATGATTATAATAATTTATGTAAAGATCTAAATAACATATCAAATAAAATCAAAAGAGTTCAAAATACTATTTCATCTGCAAATAGAGTAATACTTTGTTTCAAACAAGATTTACCTATACTAGAACCCGAATATGATGTAAAAGCAGTAAAAAGAATACTAAGTTATTTTGAATTAGATGGAAGAATATCAAATAGAGAAGAACTATTATATATGAATGAAATAGAACAATATAATAGACTATTACTTACTAAAAAGGAAAGTAACGTGATAGAAGAAAAACATGCAAAGAAGTTACATGATGAAGTACCTAATATAATAAATGCTGGATATGAAACTTTCACTCTTCCAAGAATAAATGATAGAAGAAGTAAGACATTAGATAAATTAGCAGATGAAGTTTTAAAAACTAAAAAAGGTAATCCTACTATGGAAGAAATTATTAATTCATTAGAAGTACAAAAAAACCACACATTTAATGATGAAGAATATAAGTATATAATTATTAAAACAATAATTGCTAGTCAAAATGAAATATATTCTTTTTATGAATTATTAATAGATAAAGATACTTATCATAATATAAAAGATAGAAAAGAAATGATAGAGTGCTATTATAATGAATTAAATTTCTTTTTGTCAGTAAGAAAATATTATGATGCCTTTTGTGAAAAAAAAGAAAGTGCTGAAGATATTAAAGAAAAATTAGTAGAAGAAGAAAAAGAAATTGAAGAAATACATAGATTAATATATTCTACTTCTGAAGTTAATCCTACAAAGTCAAAATTTATCGCAGATCTAGATGATATACCACAAGAGTATTACGATACGGTATATTATTTAATTAATGGTTTTAAAACAGGAACTTTATCTGTTGGTGAATACAAAGCATTAACTAATAATAATAATGTACAAAAATGTAGAGAGTTAAAGAGTGATCAAGTAAGAATAATATTAAAGCATGTAAAAGATAATATTTATGTTATACTTGGCGCAGCCACTAAGAAAGTAGATAATGATAGGAAAATGTATGAAAGTATGGCTAAAAGAAGTATACCAAAGATTGATACTGATAACACATTAAAACTTCAACTATTATTTGCTGAACAAGTAGAAAAAGAATTAACAACTATCGTAGAATCAAAAGGAAGAAAAGGAAATAGATAATCAAACTAACGTTAATTAACGTTGGTTTTTACTTTTTATATAAATTTTTTCAAAATACTTGACAAATATTACCAATTTATATAAAATAGTAGGCAATTTAGGAGGGAAAGATTATGAAATCAATAAGTAGTTCAAATGAATTTAAAAAATCAAAAATAAAAGTAAAAATGGAAAATGATATTGAGTATGAAATAGAAACAAAAAATGATATAGAATATGACATTATAGAAAAAAGAGCTAATAAAATATATGATAAGTATCACAAAGGTCATGTTCCAAGTAGTCAAAGAGGAAAGGGTATAATAATTGCTGATACACCAGAGACTGCAGTTATATGTAATGAAATATTTAATAATACATTTGTAGATGAATATCATTTAGTATTAAATATAGAGTCTCTTTTACTAGCAGTATCAAATATTTTAGACACTAAAGAACTAATTTTAGAAGAGAGAAAACAATTAGAAAAGACAAAAAACTTATTAATAGAATTAAAAGCAGCATATACAGAAAAGAAGATAATAACCTTAAGTACCAAAGATAATGAAACATTATTATTTATACTAAATTGTTTTAAAAAACATCAAGAAAACAAAAAAAGCAATGCAAAAAAGTTAATAAGAGAGAAAAAATAATTAATAAGTAATTGTCAAATAATTGACAATTACTTATTTTTATTGTAATATATAGTTATAAGTAAGGAGGAAAAAAGTATGTATTTTTTAGATGGATGTCCTGCTGGATTAGCACCAATATTAGGAATTGTTAATGTAATTATTAATGCTATTATGATAGGAGTTCCAATATTATTAATAGTATTGGGAATGGTTGATCTAGGTAAGGCAGTAATAGCAAGTAAAGAAGATGAAGTAAAGAAAGCTACAAAAGCCTTTGGTAAAAGATTCTTATATGCAGTTGGTGTATTCGCAGTAGTATGGTTAGTTACATTCGTATTCGATACCATAAATAGTGCCTCAGGTGGCGAAATAAATCCAGGACAAGCTGATTGGCGTTCTTGTTGGAATCAAATAAGAAATTCTTAAACAAAAAAATAACAAAAGAAATCAAAAAATGATTTCTTTTTTCTAATTAGTATGCTATAATTTAAATGTGATAAATTAACTTTTTAAAGGAGTGGATTATATATGAAAAAGAACAAAAAAGTATTATTAACTATTATAACAATACTATTATCAGCAGTATTGTTTACAAATAAAGTAAATGCTATAGTTATGTGGATGCAATGTACTGCTACTGCAGATGATGAAATGAATCATAATGATATCATTGATGAAAATACGAGGCTGTATAAAGATGGCAATCATGATTATAAAAAATACAACACTATAGCTGTAATTAATGACAGAGACGGATATAAGTCCATAAGAAATGTATTTTATGTGGGAAACGACTTTTTTGGCGTTAATGGACCACAATTTATGATGTATACCTCTCACAATGGAAAACTTGGAGATCAAGCATGCTGGTATAATAATGAATATAAGAAAAACGATCCGGGAGCCGATGGCCCCATGGGAGATTGTGATAAAGAAAGTGATTATATTAGTGCAAGCGAATTGATGAATGGTAAATGCCCAAATGCTATTTATCAAACACTAGGTAATGATACTAATGGTGCAACAAGAGGAGATTTTGTTGTTTTACAAGGCTTAACAACACCATCAAGACAAAATGTAGAGGTACTTGAAACATCAAAACTCATTATTTATAAATATGGTGATGGTACAGACACATACTCGATGATAGAAATGTATGACAGCAATGGAGTATATGGAAATATCTACACAAGTCCCAATGGATATGAAGAATTAGCAAAACATATTGGATTAGAAAAGGATGGAAATAAAAGTGATTTGATAAATAGTGACCTTAAATCATATGATGATGATTATGTTAATTGGACAATGTATACACAATTAATAAGATTATATAAATTAGGAAGAAATTATTATAAAATAACCGAAGATAACACATATCCAGAAGTATTGTTAATTAATGCTGGAAGTGATGGTGACTACAAAGTCATTAGTGGGTCACAGCTGTATAGTGATAAAAACGAAGTGTGGCCAACAGTTCAAAAATGGTATGAAGAAAATAGCAAAAATTATGCAGAACAAATAAAGATTGCAGAAAAATTTGAAAATTCTGGAACTTATGATAAATTAATAACAACTGCAAAAAAAATTGGTGAAGCAGTAGATAAAGGAAGAACTTACAATTTTGATGCTTCTTACGACTCAAGAAGCATGATAACTGACTTAGAAAAGGCATATGAAGATTTATCTACGTTATTAAACTCAAAGGATATAGGATATGTTTCTTATAATGCTTCTTGTAATAAGGAAAATAATTCAACAAGTGATGCAGAAACATCAATATATACATATTTTAATTGTCAGAATTTCGGAAAGAGCGATTTGGACGAATTTAGTGGCAAAAATCAAAAAAGAATAGAAGAAGTTTTAAGAACCACTCTAGCAAAACAATTAACTTTGGCATCTGGAAGCAATACAAGTATTGAAAAAATGCGTGAAACTGCAGAAAAAAACGCAAAAATACTTGCAAAAGCGGCAGCATATTTAAAAACAAATAGCCTTTTAGATGGAAATGAAGAATTAATTAATAATTACACAGAATTAGTAAGAACATTTGGAACAGAATTGGTTTATGATTGCGAAACATTGTTGGGAGAAGATTTAAAAAATGAAATAAAAAGTTACCTTAATATTATAAAAATAGCTGTACCAATAATACTAATCGGATTTGGAATAATAGATTTTTCAAAAGCAATATTTTCAAGCGAAGAGAGTAAGATGAAAGAAGCACAGAAAAAATTTATAAAAAGAGTTGTAATTGCCATTTTATTCTTCTTTGTTCCAACACTTGTAGAACTTCTATTAAGTATTGCAAACAAGGTATGGTCATTTATATCCCCAAATAACTGTGGTTTGTTTTAATAAGTAAGGAGTGAAAAAATGATTTATCAATTAAGTATATTTTCAGATATTGGCTTTGCCATTGAACAAGCCCTAAGAACATTTAGTGGACAAATAGCTGCTGTTTTGTATAATTTCATAGTGTATTTATATAATATATTTATGATTTTAGCAAGGGCAGAAATACTAAATGACAATTATATTCAAGCGATTTATAATAGGGTTGGAATGATTTTAGGTTTATTTATGATTTTTAAACTGTCATTTTCACTAATTCAATCACTAGTTAACCCAGAAAAACTTACAGACAAAAAAAGTGGATTTGGTAATATAATAACAAGGTGCATTATATCAATAGTACTATTAGGAATAACTCCTAGTTTGTTTAAGATGGCATTTAAAATTCAAAATATAATTGTAGGTACAGAAAATGATACTAATAATATTATTTACAAATTTGTTGTTGCAGATGCTGAAACAGAAAATGCTGCAACTTTTGGTAGAACCTTGGCAACAGATCTATATTTCAGCTTTTTTACAGAAAAAACTGAAGGCATCATAAGCGATGGCAATGATATAGTAATAGATCCAGAAGGAAATACAGTTTTAGAAACAAAAGATTATAATTATTTACGACAATCCGTAAAAGATGGAAGTCTAGACTTTAACGATATGGTTTACTATTTGTCATTAAGATCAAATGGAACCTACGCTATTAAATGGGATGTATTGTTTTCAATTGGAGTTGCTGCAGCCGTAATATATATATTAATTACATATTGTATAAGCGTTGCAACACGTGTTATTCAATTGGCATATTTACAATTGATAGCTCCAGTTCCAATACTATCATACATATCAGATCCTGAAGGAACATTTAAAAACTGGATTAAACAATGTATGACAACATATTTAGATTTATTTATGAGACTAGCAATAATTTACTTTATTATAGCAGTATCTAGACAAATACTAACTATTATGAGTGATGAAAGTAAACTTTTATCTAGCACTGGCTTGTCCCCAGACTCTGGTGAGTATATTTGGGTTAAAATATTTTTGGTTTTAGGTTTACTTATGTTTGGAAAAAGAGTACCAGAACTATTAAAAGATCTATTTCCTAACTTTGGTGGAGGAGGTGCCGCAAGCATTGGCTTCGGAATTAAAAATCCAAAAAAAATGCTTGGAGACATTCCAGGAATGGGTATTGCAAAAGGTGCAGCAACATTTGGTCTTGGAACAGTAGTTGGTGGTGCAGCAGGAATAGCAACTGGAATTAAGCATGGTGAAGGTTTCAAAGGTAAGCTTGCAGGAGCTTTCGGCGGCTTAGGACGTGGAGCTGCAAGTGCTAGAACAAAAGGAAATATATTTAAAAATGCACAAGCTGGAATGAATAGTACAAGAGCTGCAAGACAAAGAGCATATGAAAAAAATCATGATGGCTCAACTTTTTGGGGAAGAAATGTCACATCGGGCTCTGAAGCTAGAACTTTTGATAATTTAGAAAGAGAGTTAGATGCATACAAAGATTATGATGCTCAAGTATCAATAATCGACAAAGAACTAGAAAAAAATGCATATGTACAAGAAGCAATGTCTGAAAAAGAAAATCTTATGAAAAGTGGAACTGCAACTGCTGCGCAAATTCAAGCAGCCAACGATAAGATAAAAGCATACAAAGAAACTGTACTACAAATTGAAATGTCAAAAAAAGCCACTGGAGATTCAACTGCAAATGCAAATATATCAATGGCCCTAGATAATGCAGAAAAAATCAGAAGTACTGGACGTGAAAAAGGATATAATGGATTTGATGATCAAAATGTCAGTATTGATGCAGCAGCATTTGATAAAAACAAAAAATCTTCTAGAAATGAAACAAATGAAATTACCGGAGCAAGTGGAAGTAGAAATAAAGAATACAAGAGGGCTAAATCAAATTCAAAATACAATAAAAATGGAAAATAGTAATAGGAGTGTGATACATAGTGAATGGATTTTTAGTACCTGCGAATGCTAAAAGAGGTACATTGATATTTAATATATTTAGACCATTTGATTTAATTATGTTTGGTACAGGAATGGCAGTAACTTTATTATTATTAGTACTTGTGGATTCTAATAATACTATAATGATATTGTTATCATGCCTACCAGTAGGCGTAACTGGCCTACTGGTAATACCAATACCTAATTATCATAATGTCTTATGTGCTATACAAAGTATATTTAGATTTTTCACAGAAAGAAGAAATTATATATGGAGAGGTTGGTGTTTTTATGAAAAATTCGGCGACGACAAAAAATAGTTCAAAGTATACTGAAGATTGGTTACCAATTAAAAGTATTGCCAATGGTGCAATAATACTTGACAACAAGCAAAAAGTAACAGGAATCAAAATTAAACCCAGAAATATCTTTATTCTAGATCAAGGTACTCAAGATAATACCATAATAGCTTTAAAGAATTTCTATAACACAATTGACTTTGAGTTTTGGTTAATATCTGCAGATAGACCAGTAGATTTAAATAATTATCTTGCTAGATTACAATTATTATATAATCAGACTCCTAATCCCGCTGTTAGAAAATTAATTAATCAAGATATAGACAAGGCTAATGATTTTATGAATAATAATATTACTGATACTGAGTATTATATATTATTTAAAGATAAAAATGATGATTTAATTCAAAAAAGACTTAGAACTCTAATTACAGGACTTGCTAGTGCAGGATTAGAAGCTAAGCAAGTATCTAATGATGATTTAAGAATAATACTTGATAATTTCCTTAATAGCGGAATGACAACTAATTTTGGGACGGTGATTGCATAATGAATTTTAAAAGTGAACTAGCTCCGAAAGGATTGCAATTTAATCCAGCAGACTTTGTTATTAGCGATAGATATGCTACAATACTAACAGTAATATCTTATCCAAGATTAATTGGTCCAGGATATTTATCTAATTTAACTAATATGTCTGGTGTAAAAGTAGTTATTAAACATATTCCATTACCATTTTCAGTACTTGCTAAAATGTTAAATAAAGAAATAGCAGACTTAAAAAGTAGATATCAACAAGAAAAAGATAGAACTATTCAAGAAAGAATCAGACAAGATGTTGATTCATTAGAATATTTTATTCAGCAGTTTACTGCTTCACAAGCAAAAACATTTGACTTTCAAATGCATATCATGATTACTGCTGATACAAAAGAAGAATTAGAAAATAAAAAAGTTAGTATTAAGAACTATCTTGATGCTATGGAAATGAGAGCAATACCTCTTAGATTTGAACAAGAAAGAGTACTAAAATCTATACTTCCTATATTTGATAAACAAATAATAGAAACTAGAATAGGTACACCTATGCCATCTCCAACAATGGCAGCTATGTATCCATTCATCTTTGATAGTATCAAAGATGATGGATTATCAACACTTCTTGGAGTAGATTTCTCTGGTGGTGTAGTACTATTTAATCAGTTCTTATATCAAATAAGAAAAGAAAGTAATAGAAACAATGCTAATATGATTATATTAGGTACTTCAGGTTCAGGTAAATCAACAGCAGCTAAACTAATACTTCGTAGTCACATTAGAAATGGTTACCAAATAGTAGCGGTTGATCCCGAAGGTGAAATAAGCGAAATGACAAGAATGTATGGAGGAGATGTCATAGACTTAGGTAAAGGTGGAGAATACGGAATGGTAAATCCACTTGAAATAATAATGGATGCCGATGAAAATGAAATTAAAACAGGATTAGGATACACTGTACTTAATAAAACACTACAATCATTAAAAGCATTTATGAAGTACTATGCTCCAGATATTGAAGATGATGTATTAACATTATTTAGTGAAGTAGTACAAGATACATATGCTAGATTTGGTATAACATTCACTTCAGACTTTACACAGTTTACATCAAATCAATTTCCAACGTTCAGTGATGTATATGTAACAGTAACAAGTAAATTAACATCAATGACTGAGAAAACTCATGAAAGAGATGTTATGGAAAGACTAGAATTAAAATTAAGACCATTTGTAAGAGAACTACAATATTACTTTAATGGTCATACTTCAATAAATACTGATAGTGATTTCTTAGTATTTAATATAAAAGAATTAATGAATTCTGACGCTAACATAAGAAATGCACTATTATTCAATGTACTTAAGTTTGCTTGGGGATTATGTTTAGACCCAAGTAAAAATACAGTATTATCAGTAGATGAAGCTCACGTATTATTAGGCGCTAAAAATGAACTAGGTGCAGAATTCTTAGCGCAAGTTCAAAGAAGAGCAAGAAAATATAATACAGGAACAATAATAATTACCCAGCAGCCATCAGACTTTGTAGCAGATGGAATATTAATGCATGGTAAAGCAATCTTTGATAACTCTTCATATTATTTAGTTATGGGATTAAAGAAGCAATCAGTTGAAGATTTATCTATGTTAATAGATTTAAATGATAATGAAAAAGAAGGTATAAAGAGATTTAGCCAAGGTGAAGCATTATTTGTATGTGGTAACAGAAGAATGCAAATAAATGTAATAGTAACAGAAGATGAATTAGAGTCATTTGGCTCAGGTGGAGGATTATAATACTCTCCATTAGGTGGTGATATTAATGTGGAAAGTTTTATTAAAAAAATGGAAAGGTTTAAGTATTAAACAAAAAGCAGTTATAATTGGTATAGCAACATTAATTGCTTTTTTTCCAGTAATATTTATTGTAATATTAACATCGCCACTTTGGATAGATAATCTAGAAATTGGTGGTAGTTCAGGAAATTCATATGCATATAATGATTATTCTAAGATAAAAGAAAAAAATACTTACTGGTGGCCGGTAGGTAGTTCTGAAACAAGAGAAGAAAATGGAATAATTTATGCAGATGGAGAACCAGTTAGTATAACAATAACATCAGAATATGGTGGTGATGATGGCTTTAGAACGAGTGATCACAATGGACTAGATATATCACCAGGTACTGGTGGAATAGGAACAGTAAATGTAATTGCAGTAGAAGCCGGAACAATTATATATCCAAATAATGATACCGATATACAATATGAAGACAATGGCTATTATGGAAATACTGATGGTGGTGGATTTGGTAATTATGTAATGATTGCTCATGACGATGGTACAACCACAGTATATGGGCATATGGCCAAAAATAGTATTATAGTTAGAACAGGAGACAAGGTAGAACAAGGACAAGTTATTGGAAAAATAGGTAATAGCGGTTCTTCGACTGGAGCCCACTTGCATTTTGGTGTTATGATTAATGGTAGCTATGTCGACCCGTCTAACTACATATCAGCAACAAACACAAGACCAAAAAGTAAGTATGGCAATACTATAACTGGTGATTCAAATAAACAAAGTGTATGTCTAACATTAAAAGCAAATGGAATATCAGAAAATGGTGTAATAGCATTAATGACTAATATTAATCATGAAAGTTCATTTAATTATGAAGCATTAGGAGATTATAGTAATGGTGTAGCCACAAGTTATGGATTATGCCAGTGGCATAATGAAAGATGGAACAATTTAAAAACAACATTTCCTAACAACTATAATACAATAGGTGGACAAATAAGTTTTCTATTGTATGAGTTAGAAAATGGCTATTCTACACTTTATAATAATCTTAACAATGGTAATGCGTCAAGTGGCGATTTAACATATGATTTTTGTTATAATTTTGAAAGACCTGCAGATACAAAAAATACTTGTACAAAAAGAAAAGAAAGTAGTAGTAGCTTTGTTGACTATGTTAAAAATGGTTGTAAATAAAGGGTGATATAAATGAAAAAGGATGATTTGAAAACATTAGTAGTGGTAATCTTGGCTTGTGGTATACCATTAGCAATTGTATTAATACTAAATATAAAAAGTAATAGTGATAAACTAGAAGTAGTAAATGAATATAATGATTATTTTTCAATTGTTAGCAGTGTAAACAAATATCTAAATTACACAAGTACCAATAATAAAGAAGCCATATACTCATTACTAGATAAAGAATATATAACTAATAATGAAGTAACTATTAATAATGTATTAGATAAAGTATCAATATACCCAATAAATACATCGGTAAAAATAACTACAATGACTTCGGTAAATATTAAAAATAGTTATGCCTATTATTTAAAGGGAAGTATTATACAAAATAATTATAGCACTACTGAAGAAATAACTAATAATTTTGAAATGATAGTCTTAAAAGATTTAGAGAATTTAACAATATCACTTTATCCAATTAACAATACAAACTATAAAAAAGTAATAGATCATATAAAGAAAATAAATATTGAAAGTAATGACTATAATAAGATAAATAATTCTAGTATAGTAACTAAAGAAGAAATATGCTCCCTATATTTATCAGATTATTTAAATAGAATTAGAAATAATATAGATTCATCATATTCATTATTAAGTGATAATATGAAAAAACAAAATGATTTCAATTCATTAGAAACGTATAGGAATTACATCAATAGTAATATCAATAAAATGTCAACATCAGCAGATAAATGTTTTATGGAAAAAATAAAAGATAATAGAGTATACTCTGTTATTGATAAGAATGAAAATAAATTTGTATTTAATGAAGAATCTATTATGAATTATAAGGTAGATATATATTTAAAGTAAGAACTTCAGACAAAGTTCTTATCTTTTTTGTATCTTTTAATATCGATATTTATGATAATTATTTTTTATTTGATAAAAGATTAAAAAGCATTGCAAAAGCCAAGCTTTAATGTTATTATTAAAATGTAAGATATGGAGTGAAAGAATAATGATTGAAAAAATAAAGGAAAACAAATTAAGAACAGTATGTATAGGTTTATCAGCATTTTTATTCGGATTTATAACAGTAACATTATTTAATAATATAAATGATACATATGCAGTTAATACAGACCCTGTATGTCCTGCTGGGTGGCAAGCCCCAATAAGCGATGTTAATGCCAAATATTGCTGTCCTAAGAATTTCACATATAATAGTTCAAATGGTAAATGTTTTAGCGAACAATATATGACCAAGTCGGATTGTATAAATAATTATAGTGGTGAAGCAATAAGTGATGGAATAAATCAATATTTTCATTGTGTTGTCGATAAAAAATATCGTGAATCCCCAGCATGCTATAAATGTAATAGTAGCACATATGTATGGGGAAATTATTCACAAAATAAGGCATGTAGCAAGACAACATTTACATATGACAATTGCAAAGAACCAGAATCAAGTTGTTATATATGTGATGTTAATTCAAATGGAATTAAAGGCTATAGCTGGGGAACTAGTGCACCTTCGGAAACATGTAAATCAGGTAGCTGGTATAAATCAAGTACAATTACATCACCGGAAAAATGTAAAGTTCCAACAACAACAACAACTTATTCAATAACATTTTATCCTAATGCATCTTTAACTGGCAATAATAAAGCAACATGGACTAGTCCAGGTAGTGGTTATTATAGGGAAGGAACCGTTATAACTTCTTGTAGTGCAACATCAGGTTCTACATGCTCAATATCTTCATTACCAACTATTTCTAGGGATGGATATACTTTTAGCGGATGGTCAACAAATTCTAGTTGTTCAGCAATTGCAAATTTAAGAACACCAATTAGCTTGGGAAAAAATTTAACTTATTATGCTTGCTGGAAAACAACAACTACTACACCTACTGCTTATAAAGCAACATTTTATGCTAATGGTGGAAAATTCAGCGATGGTTCAACCACATGGACTAAAACAGTTTATGATGGTGCAACAAACTATTATAGCCAAATGGGGATACCAACATTAACTAAGTCAGGATGTACTGCAGATGGATGGCATGATGGTAGTCCTACAGGAACAGTTTACAGACAATATTTTGGAACTAATGGTAATCAAAGTTTTTATGCAAATTGGAATTGTAGTTCTTCAGGCGGAGAAACTGGTGGAGGAGAAAACCCAACACCTACTACTTACACAGTAAAATATGATGCTAATGGTGGTACTGGAGCACCTAGTAATCAAACAAAAAAACAAGGAGAATCTTTAACTATTAGTACTGCAAAACCTACTAAAACAGATTATACATTTACAAGTTGGAATACAAAGAAAGATGGAACAGGAACAAAGTATGATATAGGTGCTTCATATACAACAGATAGTGATGTTACTTTATATGCTCAATATAAAGAAAATACTATTACATATACAGTAAAATATGATGCTAATGGTGGTACTGGAGCACCATCTAATCAAACTAAGACAAAAGGTACTGACTTGGTATTAAGTGATATTAAACCTACTAAAGAAGGTTATATATTTGTAAACTGGAATACAAAAAAAGACGGAACAGGAACTTCGTATAATGCTGGATCTAAATATACAACAGAAGCAAGTGTTACATTATATGCTCAATACGAAAAAGAATTAAATGAAGAAGAAACAAAGTATACAATAACTTTCTATACAAACGATGGTACAACTGAAAAAAGTACTAAAGTGGTTAATAAAGGTGATAAAGTAGTAAAACCTGAAGATCCAACGAGAGAAGGTTATACATTTGATGGATGGTATGACAAAAAAGAAAATGGAAAAGAATATGACTTTACTAAAGAAGTAACATCAGATATTAGTTTATATGCTTACTGGAGTAAAATAGGCGATAAAACTAATGAAGATGTAGATAAAAATAGTAAAACAGGTGATATATTAATATTCATCGCTTGGACTGCAGGTATTGGAGCATTAACATACTCAGTATACTATTTCAAAAGTAGAAAAGAAACTATATAATAGTTAAAAGGCACTCTAACAAGAATGCCTTTTCTTTTCCAATAAACTTATTTACAATTCAAATTATTAATGCTATAATATTGGTAGTTAATTGGAAGGAAAGATTTTTATATGAAAATTAAAGTAGAAAAAAAGGATTTAATAATATTTATAATTTTTTGTGTATTTTTATTATATCTATGTGCAATAGGAGTATTAAATGTAAGTAGTTTAGCATCAAATAGTAAATTTTATGGCTTTTTACCTTTTAAAGCATTTACTTCTAAATACATAGGAATGACTTTATTTTTATTCATAGTTTGTTTGGTTGGAATTTTTCTTGCAGTTAAATCATATATTTTTGACCATGAAAAAGGATTTGGACTAAGTGTTGGTTCAAAGAAAGAAAAAGGATATTCAAGATGGGCTACAGATGCCGAATTTAAAAAAGGCCTTGAAGTAGTTAATATAAAAGATCAAACAATACCTGCAGCGGGTATAGCACTTTATAGTAAAAAAGGTAAAATGTGGGTAGATAATGGTGAAGATCACTGGTTAGTTATGGGTGCTACTGGTTCTGGTAAAACAGTAATCGTAGCAAAACCAATGATTAAATTATTAGCCAAACATAATGAATCAATGATACTAACTGACCCTAAAGGTGAATTGTATGAAGAAACAGCAGCATTATTAAAAGATGAAGGATATAACATTATAACATTAAATTTTAGGGATCCACAACATGGCAATGCATGGAATCCAATGAGCTTACCTTATCAATTATATAAAGATGGTAATACAGATAAAGCCATAGAATTACTTGATGATTTGGCCTTAAACATACTATATGAAGAAAAAAGTAGTGGTGATCCATTCTGGGAAAAAACAGCAGCAGACTATTTTACAGGACTTGCTTTAGGTCTATTTGAAGATGCTACTCCAGAACAAGTAAACTTAAATAGTATAAACTTAATGAGTAGTTTAGGCGAAGAAAGATTTGGAGGACCAAACAATAACTACATAAAAGAATACTTTAATGGTAAAGATCCTTCTAAACCAGCTTATATTAATGCATCAGGTACAGTATTTACTGCAGATGAAACAAAGCAAGGTATTATTGCAACATTTAAACAAAAAATAAAACTTTTCTCATCAAGAGAAAACTTATCAGAAATGTTATCATATAGTGATTTTGATATGCGCGATATTGGAAAAAAGAAAACAGCAGTTTTCTTAATAGTGCAAGATGAAAAGAAAACATTACATCCACTTGCTACTATATTTATTAAACAGTGTTATGAAACATTAATAGATGTTGCTCAAGAAAGTGGTGGAAAATTACCATATAGAACAAACTTCATTCTAGATGAGTTTGCTAATATGCCGCCTTTAAAAGATGTTACAACCATGGTTACTGCCGCAAGAAGTAGATTAATCAGATTTACATTTATTATCCAGAACTTCGCACAATTAACACAAGTATATGGTAAAGAAAATGGTGATACCATTCGTGGTAATTGTAACTTATTATACTTAATAAGTAGTGAAATAGCGGCCCTTGAAGAAATAAGCAAAATGTGTGGTGAAGTAAAGTCAAAAGAAAAAGATAAAACCGCATCAACACCATTAGTAACTGTAAGTGACTTACAAAGATTAAGTCAGTTTGAAATAATTGTTTTAAGAAGAAGAATGTTTCCATACAAAACAAAGTTCCAAACAGACTTCCAAGTTGACTGGGGTAGAACATACCCAAAGAGCACTCCAGAAGCTAGACCAAAGAGAGAATTACAATTATTTGATATAAGAGAATTTGTTAAAGCCAAAAAACAAGAAAAAATGGCTTCAATGGGAGAGTTTAGTCCAAACATGTCAAATCCATTTGCTGGTTCATCCAATCCATTTATGAGTAATCCATTTGGAAGCTCAAATCCATTTGCAGGACCATCATCCAATCCATTTAGTGGAGGTATGCCTGCCTTCTTAGGTAATCAAGGACAAAGTGAACCTGAAGAAGATAGTTTTAATATAGATGACTTAGTTAAGAAGATTGATGCCAAAATAGCAGAAATAGAAAAAGAAGAAGAACAAACAAAAGAACCAGAACAAGTTCAAAAACCAGTAGATGTAGTTTCAGAACCAGTTACTCAGTCTACTGAAAAAGAGAATGTATCATTTAATGACTTAACCCAAAGTAATCAGAATATACCTACATCTACACCAGAAGAAAATAATACTAATGAAGATAAATTACAAAAAATGTATGAAGATAATACAAATGATGATGATTTCTTTGATGATTTCTTCAGTGATGACTAATATAAAACCTTTAATTTCATTATTAAAGGTTTTTAATATATAAATACCATTATAATCTAAATATATATATTTTGCTTATATATAATAGCCCTTTGTTTAAGACTTAAATCTAAGGCTTAAACAAACACTTCAGAACCATAGATCTGAAGTGAAAATAAAATAAAAAATATTGTGTTTATTAACTTTCCAATATTATAATAATTTAATATATTATAGTGAGGTGTAAGTTATGAATACAATATCATTAAGTGAATTAAAAAAAATTTCTAACCCAATTATAATTGATATTAGAGATAACTATTCATACAATATCTCACATATAAAAAATTCAATAAACATACCATACTATAATCTATTAAATAATTATTCACATTATTTAAATAAAAATAATACATACTATCTTTATTGTGAAGAAGGAAAACAAAGTCTCGAAATAAGTAAAAGATTAAATGAATTTGGTTATAATACAAAATCAATAAAAGGTGGATTAAATGCTTTAAAATAATTTAAATATCATATATTTTAGTATGAGAATGATACTAAAAAGAAAAAATAAAAAACATAATATATTATTATTAATTTTATTAATATTAACTTCAGTTATAATATTATCACTTATATTTATAAATTATTACTCAAATAAAGCATATCCCATATTAAAATCATATGCTGAATCCGAAACAAAAAAATTAACAGTACTAATTATAAATAAAGCCGTAACAAAACAGTTATATAATATAGATGTTGAAGAATTATTCAAAATAACATACAATAAAGATGGAGAAATAATTCTAATAGATTTTGATACCAAAAAAACCTCCAAAGCATTAAGCACAATGACAAGTCTTGTAGAATTAAATCTCCGTGCAGTCGAAGAAGGTAAAATAGATATGTTAGAATTACCAGAAAATAGTCTAAGTAACTATAACATGGAATTACTATCAAAAAAGATAATATGTGAAATACCCTTTGGACTAACAACAGGTTCTAGTCTATTATCAAATATAGGCCCTAAAATACCAGTAAAAATATCCCTAGTTGGAGACGTATCAACAAATTTTTCTACTGAAGTAGTAGAGTATGGTATAAATAATGCCTTATTAAAAGTATTGATAAACATATCAGTAACAACTAGAGTAATCTTACCAATATCCACTGAAGATTTAAATATAAGTGCCAGTATTCCCATTGGAATGAAAGTAGTACAAGGAAAAATACCAAATTATTATTTAAATGGTTTTGAAGCAAAATCAAATATAGTTGAGTGAAAGTAAAAAAACTGTCTATCCATGTAAATAGGCCGTTTTTTTCTTTACATAAAATATATTTTCATTTATAATAATGGTAGAAACAAGGTGAAAAAATGAAGTTAACAAAAGAAGTAGTAAAACAAATATCCGAGATAAAAAAAGAACCATCTTGGATGTTAGATTTTAGATTAACATCCCTAGATGCTTTTAATAAAAGTAGTAATCCAAATTTTGGACCAAAACTAGATATAGATTATGATAATATAAATTATTATAAACAAAGAGAGGATAATCTAACTGATAATTGGAATAATATATCATGTGAGGTAAGAAATCTTTTTGATGATTTAGGAGTAATATCCGCTGAAAAGAAATATCTAGATGGCGTAGGAGCCCAGTATGATAGTGAAGTAATATATCACAATATGAATGAAGAATTAAAAAAGAAAAATGTTATCTTCTGTGATACAGACACCGCTCTAAGAGAACATCCTGATATCTTTAAAAAATATTTTAATACATTAGTTAAATATAATGAAAACAAGTTCACTGCCTTAAATGGTGCTGTATGGTCAGGAGGAACATTTATCTATATACCTCCACATACTCACTTAGATAGACCACTCCAAAGTTACTTTAGAATAAATAGTAAAAACATGGGTCAGTTTGAAAGAACACTAATAATTGTCGACGATGATAGTGAATTACACTATATAGAAGGATGTACTGCTCCAACATACACTGAAGACTCCCTTCATGCTGCTGTAGTAGAAATATTTGTTGGTAAGAATTCCAAATGTCGTTATACTACCATTCAAAATTGGTCCAGTGATGTCTATAACTTAGTTACCAAAAGAGCAATAGTTGAAGAAAATGGTTTAATGGAATGGATAGATGGAAACATCGGATCAAAAACCAATATGAAATATCCATGTTGTATTTTAAAAGGCGATTATTCAAGAGGAAGTTGTATTACAGTAGCAGCTGCAGGCAAGGGACAAATTCAAGATAGTGGTGCCAAAATGATTCATCTAGGCAAGAATACCAAAAGTAATATCGTATCCAAATCAATAGCCTCAGGTGGTGGACTAGCAGTTTATCGTGGTACAGTAAAAATATCAAAGAATGCAATAAATTCCAAAGCCTCAGTAAAATGTGATACCCTAATACTAGATGAAATATCCAAGAGTGATACCATCCCAACCAACATAGTAAATAACAATTCATCATTTATGGAACACGAAGCCACAGTATCCAAAATATCTGAAGATAAACTATTCTATCTGATGAGTAAAGGCATAGATAGTGAAAAAGCCAAAGAATTAATAATAATGGGCTTCATCGGAGCTTTTAGAGAAGAACTACCAATGGAATATGCTGTTGAACTAAATAGATTATTAAAATTAAATATAGGAGATTAAAAAATGAAAAAAATAATAATAACAATAGGAGTATTAATAGTATTAGGTTTTTTAGGTTACTTTATCTATGTCAATTACATAAACAAAGTTCCTAAAATAACCCCCGAACCAGAAAAAGTATCAGTAGAAGAGTATTACATGTATGGAAATCACTTCAATATCAAAGGCACTCTAGAATTATCAGATAAAAGTTATGAAGATATAAAACTAACTCTATATAATGGAGAAGATAAAGACTTTGACATAGAAGTAGATAGTGAAGATAATAAAATAAATTTCTATACTAGTGAAGAAATAAATGAAGGATTATACCTAGATGACATACCAAGAGATACCTATTATTTATTCTTAAAACTAACATATAAAAACGAAGAAAATAAAGAAGAACCCATAGTAAAATACTATGTTCTAGATAACAAAACCGAATACAAAGAAAGTACTTATTATACATTATCAAAATATAATAACAAGATATTAATAAATTCAAATAATGACTATAAAACAATGATGTTTAATATAATAGAAAACAAAGATAAAGATATATATGATATAACCATTGATCCAGGTCATGGAGGAATGGATGGAGGCGGTGCTTCAGGTGATTATAAAGAAACCGATTTCACTATGGATATCAGTAAAAAAATAAAAGAAAATCTAGAAAAGAAAAACATCAAAGTAAAATTAACTCATGATGAAGGCGATTTAACTAAAAATGAAGTAATGGATGAATACAATAAGCATGGAAGAGCAGTAATACCAAATGAAGTAAAATCAAAATACACATTCTCTATTCATATCAATAGGAGTACATCATCGAAAGTAAGAGGAATAGAAATATATACTGCCAAAGGGATAAACTATGACTTAGCCAAATCACTCGCAGATAATATTACTTCTTATACTGACTTAGAATATTCAAGTAATAAATTATATAAAGAATTTAATGGTATCTATACTCATAACTTTACTGCTAAAGAAATAGAATCATCGCTTGAAGGCTATGATGAAAAAGGATACAAGCCATATAATGTAACCGAAAAATCTAACTATCTATATATGATAAGAGAAACTGGAGGTTACTTAACTGGAGCCTACGTTGATGATAGCAATCCCGATAAAGTAGGAGTAAATCCATACTACAAAAACAACATAGCCAATGAATCATATCTACTAGAATTAGGTTATTTATCAAATCAAAGTGATCTAGATATCCTAATAAAAAGCCAAGATAAACTAGCAAATGCTATATCAGATGCCATAATCAAAGAATTAGGACTATAAAAAGTGTCAAATTTGTGTAAAGTAGCAAATTTACCCAAAAACCTCTTTTTAAGGCCTCAAAAAAATAAAACAAGAACTTTTAGAAATCTAAAGGTTCTTTTTCTTAACTTTTTTAACCACCAAAAACCATTTTTACCAATTTGCAATCAAAAATACAGTATGTTATATTCGCTCTGGAAAGGAGGAATACTATGGTTAATCAAATAGTTCTAGTAGGTAGAATAGCAAGAACACCCGAAACAAGAATTACAGAAAATGGTAAAAAGATGGCCACTCTAACACTAGCAGTCCCAAGAAACTATAAAAATTCTAATGGTGAATACGATACAGATTTCTTAGATTGCACTCTATGGTCTGCGGTAGCAGAATCCACTAGTGAATATTGTGAAACTGGTGATATGATTGGTATCAAGGGTCGTCTTCAGACAAGAGTAGTAGAAACACCCGAAGGAACTAAAAGAAAAAAAACAGAGATAATTGCTGAAAAAGTCACATTTCTAACATCCAACCCCCAACGTAGAAAAAGCGAATCATCAGTCGAAGAATTATCTGAAGATCAAGAAGAGAAAGTAGAAGAGTAATCTACTTTCTCTAAATTTATTTAAAAAATAATAATAAAAGTAAAAATATAGAAAATAATAATTAAAATAAACAAGTAAATTCCCATAAAACCTATATATTTTAGTAAAATTTAGTAAATAAATATGTACTTTTTACCTATTTTGTTATAAAATAATATTAACAAGGAGATAACTAATAAAGAAAGGTAATAAATACAATGATAGGAAAAAGATTAAAAGAGTTAAGAATGAAAAGAGGTTTTTCCCAGCAGGAATTAGGAACAGCAATAGGAGTTACCAAAGTATCAATTTGTGGTTATGAAAATGGAACAAGACTTCCAACTTTAGACAATTTAGTAAAAATATCTGAAGTATTAGAAACAACTGCAGATTATCTATTAGGTAGAGAAGTACCCGTTATGAATGAAGAAAATAAAACATACATAGGGGCTATCTCCTACGAAGATGTTCAGTTTATTCTGGCATTAAGACATTACCCTAATCTATATAACAAGTTATTAAAAGATGTTAATAGATCTGCTAGTATCATAAATAAAAGATTACTAACAGGAAGTACAAAGTAGAAAGAAGGAATTATTATGTTAGACATTAAAGAATTATATTTAAAAGATTATATAGACCAAGACATTACCGTAAATGGTTGGATTAAAAATCATAGGAAACAGGCTCACTTTGGATTCATAGACTTATCCGATGGAACTTACTTCAAAGGATTACAAGTAGTCTATGATGATAACCTAAAAGATTTTGAAGAAGTAACAAAATTAAAGTTAGGTAGTGCCATTACCGTAACAGGTAAATTAATAAAATCACCAAAAGAAGGACAACCATTCGAATTAACAATGACCTCATTTGTTCTTGAAGGTGACTGCCCAGATGATTACCCACTTCAAGCCAAAGGTAGACCAACAAGAGAGTTCTTAAGAGAAATAGCTTATTTAAGACCAAGAACAAATCTATTTAATGCTGTATTTAGAGTAAGAAGTGTAGCAGCTTATGCTATTCATAAATATTTCCAAGAGCGTAATTATGTTTATTTCCATGCTCCATTAATAACAGCTTCAGACTGTGAAGGAGCAGGCCAAATGTTCCAAGTAACAACACTAGATTTAAACAAAGTAGCAGAAACAGGAAAAGTAGACTATTCAAAAGATTTTTTTGGAAAAATGTCTGCTCTTACCGTATCAGGACAACTAGAGGCTGAAACATTTGCTATGGCTTACAAAAAGACCTATACATTTGGACCAACCTTTAGAGCGGAAAACTCTAACACCAAAACCCATGCTTCAGAATTTTGGATGATAGAACCAGAAATAGCCTTCTGTGACCTTGAAGGCGATATGGACATCATGGAAGATATGCTAAAGTACATAGTAAAATATGTCCTAGATAATTGCCCAAACGAGATGGAATTCTTTGATAAATTCGTCGAAAAAGGCCTATTAGAAAAATTAAACAAACTAATAAATAGCCACTTCACTAGAGTAGATCACGAAGAAGTAATAAGAATACTAAAAGAAGCCAAAGTAAAATGGGAATTTGAACCAGAATATGGTGAAGATATTGCTAGAGAACACGAAAAATACATAACAGAATACTTTGGTGGCCCAGTATTCATAAAAAATTGGCCAAAAGATATCAAAGCCTTCTATATGAAACAAAACCCAGATGGTAAAACAGTAGCTGCAGTAGACCTAGAAGTTCCAGGAGCAGGAGAACTAATGGGTGGTAGTCAAAGAGAAGAAGACTATGATAAATTATTAAATAGAATGAATGAACTAGGAATGGAAGAAGAATCAATGCAGTGGTATCTAAATCTTCGAAGATTTGGTGGATGTACTCACGCAGGATTCGGCATGGGCTTTGAAAGACTACTTATCTATCTAACAGGAGTAGATAACATAAGGGATGTAATACCGTATCCTAGAACTCCAGGAAACTGTGATTATTAAAATAATACCAAAGGTAGTTAGCAATAACTACCTTTTAAAATTACCAAAAAATACCAATACTATATTACTAACAATTGTCAATACTAATACTGGAAAGGAGTAATAAATATGAAGAAAGTACTACTAATAATTGCCGTAATTGCAGTTCTTTCAGGATGTACAGCCAATACCAAAACACTAACTTGTACTAGTGAAACAAAATCAGGTAATATCACATCAAAGACAAAATATATGATAGACTATGATGGTAATGATGTAAAAAAACTAACAGCAACTTATGATTATAAAGACAATCATACTGATGGAGTAGGAACGGGTACAGACGGTACAACCAGTGATAAAGATCCTGATAGCAATGGTATCGTAGATGGTGTAGTAGGAGAAGCATTAGATGATGTAGTAACTGGAGTAACCGATACAATTTTAGATATTTCAGGTATAAAAACTAGACATAATACTAGATTTGGAAGTTATACCAACACAGAAGGGTTTACTACTAAAATAGATAATGATAACGATAATGATTATACAGTAACATACACCTACGATTTAACAAAACTAACAGATACTGATATAACCAACTTTGGTATAAATAGAGATTTTAATACTCTAAAGAAAACATATACAGACCGTGGATTAACATGTAAATAAAGCTAAAGTTCTATTACTAATAATAATAGAATTTTTTCTATTCCTTTCACTAAAAGCCAAGGTCTTTTAGTGTTATTCTTAGCCTAATCCTAGTCTAAGAATAATGCATCAGTATGCCTATTATATATAAGCAAGTATTATATACTTGACTGTAATTTAGTACATATATTTAATATATAAAAATCTTATAAATACATATAAATAAAGGCTTTA
>OIZW01000459.1_pt1 | contig 36618 bp, 58 predicted proteins | sample 1588581 | NCBI WGS metagenome assembly OIZW01 (sample SAMN03283266) | human gut metagenome | biome: human-associated habitat; material: feces | host: Homo sapiens | place: USA | collected 2013 | reverse complement strand
TGCTGACCGATAAGGAGAACGCCGGTGCAGCCCTTTTGGATGCCTGCAAGGAGGTTAAAACCTCCGATCCGGTGCAGATCGGCAGTTACCGTGGATTCACTATGTTGGTGGAATTTGAAGCGTGGAAACAGGAATATACGCTCCTGCTGAAAGGACAAATGACCCATCGGGCGACCCTGGGTACAGACCCGCGCGGAAATCTTACCCGTATCGACAACGCACTGGCGCAGATGCCCCAGCGTTTGGAAGCGGCAAAGGCCCAGCTGGATAACCTCTATCAGCAGCAGGCTGCCGCAAAGGAGGAAGTCGTGTAGTCTCTCAGAATTATTGACAAAAAAGCCTCAAAAAAACGAGATCAAAAAAGACACACCGGGATATGGCGGGAAGCCGCGGAAATACTGGGGATACGGCGGTTTTATAAAAAGAAAAATTTCATGTCTCTGACAAAAATATTGAGAAAGCAAGAACACTTGTTCATACAAGTGAAAAATGATAAGAAAAAAGGGTTCTAAACCTTGCAAACGCAGTGTTTATGTGGTGTGTAGGGATTAGAACCTTTTTTGTGTGCGAAAAGAGAGGACCGGATCAATGGGACATTGATTTAACGTTATAAACGCGCGTGGAAAAGCGTTAAGAAAAGTGCTGAAACGTGCATAAATACTAGATTCCACGCTTTTCCACGTTTGAAGATTCCACGCGTTAAAACAGTTTAAAATAGCAAAAATAAAAAGGGACATTTTTGCACTTTTCATTTTTTATGTCCCATTTCCCATTTTATGCGGATTTGGAGGCATTTTTGACTAATTTTTTATATGTGGATAAAAGGGACAAAATCAGCCCAAAATGATTTACATTTGATAGATAAAACAATCATGTTAAATCAAAAAAATTAGGTGTTTATGTCACCCTGAATCATTTTTTATAATATATAATTATGCTCTTTTTTCCTCTGAATTTTCTTCTCTTTCTTTTTGCGATTCCATTCGATCTAATTCTTCATAAATAATTGTATGTACACGATGCTGCCCTCGGCGATCTAGTCGGTTGTATGTAGATATAAGTTCATTTTCATCATTTGAAAGTGAGTCATTACCAAACATATTAGAGTTATTTTGAGAACCAAATACAAGGTAATCCATAGTGACATTGAAATGCTTAGCAAGTAAGATTAAATTGTCTAAAGTAGGCTTTCGTTTCCCATTTCTCCAATAACCGATTAAACTATCTGATATTCCTGTTTCTTTACTTAGCTGATAATTTGACAGATTCCGAAGTTTCATTTCTTTATCCAAGATAGTATAAAATTCCATAGAAACCTCCAAAAGTCTCTAAAAAGTTTGGTAAAATCCATTGACTACCAAACAAAATAGAGGTATTATAATTACAGACAGATAAATCGAATGACAAGTAAATAACATTTGAATATCTATCAAATGATAAATTAACACATATCTGGACAATTATCAATTATCCAAAATCCAATTCTGGAAAAATTTACCAGTGGGTTCTCCACAAAGCAAAAAAATATATTTGAGGAGGGATGAGCAAGTGGACAAAAATAAGTATTGCACTAAAAAAATCAAGTGTGATTTACAAAATCCAACAGTTGGACAATTGGCAGATACATTAGACCAGTTTTCAAGAGATATGCGCATGATGTTTGTTTCAAATAAACAAATTAATCCGGGAATGACATATGTTGATGATTATGAGACTTTTTTTACAAGTAATGTAGAAGTATTTCATGAAATTAATTCAGAAAATGTTGTGTTTTTGAATCTTTATTCGGAGAAAGTTTATCAGAAGACGGGAGAAACATCATATTTTTTAACTCAGTCTATGCTAACTGACATTCAGAATACTAAGCTGGATTCAGTTATAGGGGAAGTGGCGAGGTGTTTTGAGCATCTAAAAATGGATGCTTCTATATTAGAGCAAAGTGCATATTCAAGTTCGGAGGCATTGATGAAATACAATAATGTAGAACATAGATGCGATTTGCTTATACAGGCAATTAAGGTGCTGTTATTTATGAATTGTGCTCTTAAAAGAAATAATGATGTTATGAACCTTCTGATGGCTATGGATGAGGGAGCTACCATATCTTATGAAAAGATAGGAGACCTCATCCATGTGAAAATATACCATGTACTGATAAAAAAATGCGTTATGGAATTTGATTTAGAACTTTTTCCTAAAGAAAAACGAGCTTTTGTTAGCCATTTAACTGTTTAGTAGAGTGACTAAATTCACATTTCCGATTCTGATGGAATATACAGTCTACAGTAATTTCTAAAGGTTTAGAACCAGATGCATAATATGAAAATTTTGCAGTACATGATGTCATGTCCGTTGATAGTACGGCAGATTCGAATAGGATATCCTTTACGTTAGTCTGACTTCTGGCGTAGCAAATAATATCCCAAGCATGTGGACACTTAGAAGTGAATTCTCGCTCTTCAAAAAAATGATATTTCATAGTTTTCTCCTCTCTTCTGTACTCGGTCCTGCACGACCTGTAAGTACAGTATAAGGGAGCAAAAAGTAAGATTCAAGATACAGAGGGAGGCAGCTTATATGACCGGCTATATCGTAGAAGCGTCTAAGAACGGTAATTTTGCTGATTTAAGCGATAATAGAAAAATATATTTTGTGAGCCGTAAGCAACTTGCAGAGCTTCTTGATCCGGATTCTGGTTACACAATATGGACCGCCAGGTGGGTTAATCTGGAAGTAGATCCAATATCATCATTTGAAAAAATGTATGGTAAAAAGATAGAAAAATTGCACTAGGGGGATGAAGCGTTGAAAAAAGGCATAATTGCAGAGATTGAGATTACATGTAGTGATACAAAACAGGCAGATATAAGGGTAGAAGGTCCTACACAATATATTATGGCAATGCTTACAGTTACAATTGCTTGTTATGCAAAGGAAATGATAAATGCAGGGGCATCAGTTGACCTTGTGAAGGAAACAGTTCATGAAGCAGTGGATATTGAATTAGAAAGGCAGGCAAGAAGTTGAAAGAGGGAAATTTATCAATGAAAAATAAAGAAATGCACCCAGATGTAACTCCGAATGCATTAGATCAGCATATTGCAATGAAAAAAAGAGCAAAAGCAATAGACCATGAAAGGCTGGAAACTATTCGAACAATTCAGGATATGCATTTTTTACAAAAGCAATAGAGAATGAATCCAAATATTGGTTAAATTCTTTGATGTCAATGATACCTTTGATAGCTAAAAACTGAATGAGAGCAGAAGTGTTTAATCCATGATTACGAGTTTCATCAACAATAATATCACTAATTAAATTACTTGTGTTTTTCTTTGAATTTGGCATAATAATCTCTCCTTTGAAAAATAAGGGTAAATAGTAACAACATCATTATATCACAGAAGAGAATAATAGAAAAGGCTACCGCGGGAACGGTAGCCATGAGGTAAAAGAACCTCAAAATAATAAACATCAATATCATATCACACATGAATGAAAATTACAAGTGTAGGGCAGGGAGTGATGAAAAAATGACGGCTGATGTAGAGGCAAATAAGGAATTTGGAAAACGAGTAAAAAGAAGACTGCTGGATGTAGGGATGACTAGCAGAGAGCTGGCGGAGCTGCTTGGCATCAAGCCACAGTATGTAAGTCAGATTTGCACAGGTAAACGTTCCGGAATTAAGCATAAGAGAAAAATCATGGAGATATTGAAGATGGATGTGGCTTAGGGAAGGAGATACGTATGGAAGCATATGTAACACTAGAAGAGGCAACACGACTTGAAAGTATAGAATATGAATCCATGAAAAAAAGGGTTCAGAGAAGTGAAAAGTATATTACTAAAACAGTGAAAGATGGCACAGTTGGCAGAGATTCAGTATATGTAAGATTAGATTCTTTAAGCCGTAAGGCTCAGGAAGCATATAACCAGATGCAGGAACTTTGCAGCACAGTTGAGGCTGATCAGGAGCAGATCAGGGAAGAACCCTGGTATGTGACTGTTGATCCTGAGTGGTACATGGAGACTTACCCGGAGAACTATTATAAGGCGGTTGAGCTTGGCAACGTGATCCGCCAGTTCCTGGATTATGACGAGAATAACCGGAGCAGGTACGCAGAAGAGTTCGCCCAGAAGTATCTGGGCAAGGGACAGAGGACTTTATACAGGTATATGAAGGCTTACGTGGAAGCCAGCGCATGGGCGATCAAGAAGGGTAAGGAAGACAATAAGAATTATGATTATTATAAGGTATTCAGCCTATGTCGGAAGCCTAAGCAGGCTGATATGTTCCCAAGCTTTACCCCGGAAGTGAAGCAGCTCATCAAGAATATCTGGTTCAATAAAGAATTCGCCACGAACCGCGGGACAAGGGAAATGCTTTACGACAAGCTTAAACAAATGGCAGCTCTCAATAAATGGGAGAAGATTCCAAGTTATCAGTCAGTGGCAAGATACATCAACTATCTTATGAACGATGAAGATATGTACAATGCATGGTGCCTGGCATCCTATGGGATAAGGGATTATAAGAACCGCCGTATGCTGAAGGGTGTAAGGGATACCAAGTCATTACAGGTAATGGAGATCGTGCAGGGTGATGAGCATACATTTGACTGCTGGGTAGCCTATAAGAACCCTAATGGCAAGGTAACGGCAATCAAGCCGAAGCTGGTAGCATGGATTGATACCAGGAGCAGGGCAATCATGGGCGATGTGATCTGTAAGGACGCAAACAGCAGGATCCTGAAAAAGAGCCTTCTGAAACTGCTCTACCATAATGCAGATGGTGTCCCCAAGTATCTTTTTATAGATAATGGTAAGGATTACACTGCGGAGACAATGACAGGCCGTAAGCGTAATGACAGGGGCGGCGAATATAAGAGCCTGATTGATGGAAAAGAATGCTTTGACCTGGAATTTGATGATGAAGTCAGGGGTTTCTATAAATCAATCGGTATAGTGGATGACCACAGGGCAATGCCATATGAGCCATGGAGCAAGGGGCAGATAGAGAGATTCTTTGGCGGTGTATGCAGCCGTTTCACCAAATGGATGACAAGCTACACCGGAACGCTTACGGGTTCCAAGACGATAGCCAAGATAGATAAGAACATAAAGAAGATGCTGGAGAATGACCAGCTCCTTACCATGGATGAGTTCTTTGCACTTTGGAGCCAATGGCTGGAAGAGAAGTACATGAACCATGTACATTCAGAATTAAAGAAGCTGGAAGAGGAATATAAGACCCCCAGGGCATTGTTTGAGAATGGGGAACGGTATTTCAAGCCTGTGCCGCCTAAGTCAGAAGCAACCATGCTGCTGTTGGAGAACAGGCATGTAAGGGTATACAACACAGGAATCAGGATGTTCAACCATTATTATAGGAGTGTTGAGCTTGCCAATTACATAGACCGGTATGTGAACGTGAAATATGACCCGGAAGATATTACAAGCATATTTGTTTTTGACGAGAAGAAGCAAAGGATCTGTGAAGCAGAGTGCCAGGAACTGCTGCAGATTGCCCCACAGGTCCATCAGGAAGCCTTGGAGAAACATATCAGGATGCAGAAGCAGCAGCTTAAACATGACCGGGAGGTACTTGCGGAAGCAAACAGACCATTTACAGAGCTGAATGATGAACTGATCGGATTTGACCCAGTGACGGGCGGTATTCCCCTGATGATCGGCAAGAACCAGAAGACACCGAAGGCGCGTGTGGTATCCATGCCGAATGACAGGACATACAGGGAAAATGATATCTTCAGGAAGCCGGCAGAGGAGCCCAGACAGGAATCCAAGGTGCTGAGCATGGCAGCTGCCAAGGCATTAAGGAAGATCAAGGCAATCGGAGAAGAATAAGAGTTGAGAAGGGAGAATTATTATGTCAGAGATGTTGAGCAGCAGAGTAACTATAGCAGATAGGATCAATGCCAAGCTGGATGAGGTAGGCATGACCAAGGCAGAATTTGCCAACCTTTATGGGGCAAGCAGGACAGCAGTGAGCAATTACCTGAACGGTAAGCCAAACAGCATGGCTGCACGTAAGATCAGGGAGTTTGAAGGGTTCTGTGAGAGCTGGCTGAATGAGAATGGAGAGGCTGCCGTATATGCAGCCGGGGCAGATGGAACAGAGACACCCGGCACAGTACTGGGACCGATTAAGAAGCGTGACAACTTTGAATCTGCTGATTATATTGGCATTACTGGTCTGTGCAGCCTATGCCAGGAGACCAGTGACCTTGGTATCGTGGTAGGCAGGTCAGGATATGGCAAGACCTATACACTAAGGAACTATGCCAAGCTTCCTAAGGTAATCCATATCGAATGTAATGAGACTATGAACTGTAAGGATATCATACGCCGTATTGAACAGGCGATAGGGCTTCCCAAGGGTTCGGGCAGCATTGATGAACGGATGGGACGTGTATGCTCTTTCTTTACGACAAATAAGGGATATCTGCTGATCATGGATGAGGCAGACAAGCTGCTGAGCAAGTATACGATAAAGAAGATCGAGCTTATCCGTAATATTGCTGATGGCTCCGGTGTGGGTGTGGTACTCGCTGGGGAGCCGGCACTGGAAGCCAGCCTTAAAGCATATGATGAACGTTTCGCCAACCGTATGGGGCTGATCTATAAGCTTCAGGGGCTGAACCGCAAGGAAGTGGAACGGTATTTCAACGGTTACGATGTGGAGCCGGAAGCTCTGGAAGAGCTGTACCAGAGAGCATGCAACCGTAATACAGGATGTTTCCGGTTACTCGACAGGACACTCAATAACGTGATCAGGATTCTCAGAACTTCTGACAAAAATGCCATCACTTATGATGTCCTGAAAGAAGCATCCGGCATGATGGTCTTATAGGGGGTGCTGCTATGAGAAGGGTAATCATTGAGGTGAATGGTCCGGCACAGGATGAGAAAGCGGAAGCAATCAGGGACGCAGTGGACAGGATGCTGCATGATTCTGACATTGTAAATGTCAACGTTTATTTAGAAAAGGAACTGAAAGTAATGTGCATGTTGAACAGGAGGGAACCTGCCTATGTCGAATAAGTATGGTGCTATCTATGCGATAGCGAAGAGTCCACAGCTTGGCATGACGGATGAGGAGCTGCATCTTCTGGTAGGCGGGATGACAGGCAAGGACAGCCTGAAGGAATTGACATCAAGGGAGCTGCTGGAGCTTACCACGAAGCTTCAGGATATGAAAGACAGTGCATCAGGTAAGAAGGATAAGCGTAATTTTACCCGCAAGGGGAACCGGGCAACGGAGCGCCAGCGCAGGAAGATGTATATGCTGATGAAGGAACTGGGCTGGAATGATAAGCGTGTACGTGGTTTTGCAAGGAAGATGGTAGGCACGGAGACTATCGAATGGCTGAACCATGAGCAGTGTGCCATCCTGATCGAAGGGATGAAGAAGCTCATTGACCATCAGGAGGCGGGAGGTAATGCAGATGATAAATAAGGACAGCGATTCCACCCAGAGAAGGCATATCATCCAGTCAGACAGGAATGGTTTCTATTTTAACATGTCTAAGAACGGACAGCCGGAAGCCCTGAAATATTTCCGGGAAAAACCGTATGCTGCTGCAGGCGGTTCCCTTCCGGGGAAAGTGAGGATAGGAAGAGATGGAAGTAAGTAAGGACAGAGTGACATTTTACGGTAAGAGCATTAAAACAGGTGAGACTGTAAGCGGCTGGTATTGGGAGAACAGGGGTGATGGCTATATCATCATGCGTGATGAGGGCATACAGCCTCCGCTGTACAGGACCTATGCGGTAGAGCGGGATACAGTCGTTGCCAGAATAGAGGAAGGAGCTGGAGAAGTATGAGATGGGTATTAGGATCAGTTATGGCGTTGATCGCCGCAATAGTATCAGCAGTCATGTACATAGCTGTAGGCAGAGAGATGGATAGGGATACCAGGAGTGAGAGATGGGGCGAGGATGACAGGCAGTCACCACGTTCAAAACCCGACAGCAGGAAGAGTGCTGTCGGGAGAAAGAAACATATATTATTTGGGATTATGATTTTCCTGGCTTTAGGAACATGGGTATGTAGAACCCAACAAATGATGGATTCATATGATAAGCTGAACGATTCTTTGATAGAGTTTAATTCCTTTATGGATGAATATAATACACTGCTGACTCAGAACACTGACGCAGAGATTGAATGTAATGATACACTTAGGGATTCTCTGAATCATTGGGATGAGGTAATTCTTCCGAATGTTCAGATGTTGATTGAGGAGCTGCAAGAGAGTCAGCAATTATTTGGAGAAGGCGATTCTGTTCATTGATGATTTCTATTTCACGATTTCTGATTTCTATATCTTCGGTATGACTTTCGTTTATGGTATCAATGATTTTTTCAAAATCAGTTTCAATACGTTGTGTATTTTCTTGAATCGCATTAATAATTGCAGGGGCATCGGAGGTTAGATTTGCTACATATATGTCCAATATAATTTGTAATACTATCATAATAAACTTGATAGCATATTTTCTTGCAAAATCTTTATTAGGAATTTGAATCGTTTTGGGTGTGGCTTGTGTCTGTTCTGCCAGAGAAACATTAGTATTTTCTTCTTGCTTAGGAGTAGATGTATCTAAATTTTCAGAAGTGGTATTAACTTTATCATAAGATAATGGCATGGAATCGAGGAATCGTTGAGCATCAGTAGACATTCTTACAACATTCTCATCAAAAGAAATGTTTGAAGTTATTGTTTGCAAAGCTTCTACTGCATTTAGTGTAGCTGATGGGAAAGATATTTTGGATAATGCAGAATCTTGTATAGATGCAGCTAGAGCCAATGCAGAATTAGATGTAGCAATCAAATTATAGACAGATGTTTGGTTTGCATGCATGGCAATGGCACTGATAGATGTTGCTTGGTTTATTAATTCCTGCATACCTGCGGCTTGCGTGATAGGTTTGTAGATCCTTTCATATTCTTCTAGTGCGCTTATTAGGTTCATATTAGATGTTATGCTATTTATTTTGTTTATGGCATCTTGCAGATCAGAATTATATGACATAGGTTATACCTCCTTAATAGTGTTTCAGCGGTCAACTGATATAAGGAGATTATAACATAAATCGACAGATTATAGAATCTGTCAGTGCGGGTTCTGAAATGAACCCGCAAAAGAAAGGGACGGTATAGATGGATAAGTTAAGGGAGAATTACTGGAAAGTTATAAGCAGGACAAGAAAGTCCGGTAAGATAAGCCCATCCGTTAGGGAACGGGTTGAGACGCAATGGAAGGCTTATGATGAGGATGTTGTAAAGGAAGCCTTACAGATACATATTAACAGGTATCCTGAATATAAGGAGACCTATACCATTGGGATCATGAGGAACCTGCAGAAGAGAAAGCTGTCAGGTGTAAAGCCTAAGAATTCTTTTGGAATGAAAGAGAAGCAGGATTATGATTTCGATGAGCTGGAGAGGTTGCTTCTAAATTAAAAATGAAACCGAGTATGCAAGCATACTCGGTATGGGGCTGACGGGACTTGAACCCGCATGAATTAAAAATTCACTCGGTTGGCAACCGAGCGTGTCTGCCAATTCCACCACAGCGAAATAAGTATAACATAAATAGAATAGTATGTAAATTAAGAATCTAAAAATGAACTTGTGTGTTGAATGTGGCGCAAGCCACACCCCCCTCAACTCTTTTTATAATGCACAGGCACTTAGCTGACAAAGTGCTTGTGCCACATTCAGCACATTAAGGAAGGAGGAGCTTATATGTATAAGATTGTGCAGGGTAATGGCAGCATTACCATCCCGGCTAAGATCCGGGCAAGCCTTGGCATCTCACACAGGGATGCAATGGAGATCCAGGTGCAGAAGAACGGAGACATTTTGTTATCAAAATGTGAACCAAGATGTGTGTTCTGCAAAGGTACGGAGAATGTGGCAATACGCAGGGGAGTCAGGATGTGTCTGCCCTGTTGGTGGAAGCTGATGGGAAAGGAGGAGCCTACAGATGGAACTGAAGGAGATGAGCAACAGCCAGCTGGTGACGGAGCTGATCAGGAAGGATAGTGAGCGGCTGCAGCTGGTAAAGGAAGTGACAGAATATAAGAATGAGATCATGGGACGTGGGGCAGTATTGATGGACAACACCAATACACGTTTTGTCAAATATTATGGGAATAATGGAAGCTGCGCCGTGACTGATGCGGAGACACTGACCATCGGGGATGACCTGAGGCTGAAGGGGCTGCTCCCTGAGGGCGTGTATGAGAAGTTCGTCAAGGTGACACCTACGGTAAAATATGAATATGACAAGAAGCTGGAACAGGCACTGAAAGCGATATTCAAGGGCGAGTATTCCTTTGAAATGACGCTGGACGAGTACCTGTCAGATCCCGGATTATTCCCCCATGAGGTAGATGCAAAACAGAAGAAGGTGCTGCTCAGGAAGTTATCTGGTGAATATGTTAAGGACAGGAAACTATTGGAATCCATGTTTGGCAAGGATACATACGAAGAGGAGCTGCTGTACATTTACAGGATCAAGAATGGTGAACTGATAAGGGTATTCCTGCCTGATGAAGGACTGGATGCACAGATCGAAGAAATCCGTAAGTGCATGATCGTAGAGGTAAGTACCAAGATAACTATAGATGCAAGTGATGTGGAGGAGGAATAGAAATGCCTAAGAAGAAAGAAACAGAGGAAACAAAGGAACTTAAAGAACAGGAAGTTCAGTCAGAACCGGAGACAGCTCCTGAATCAGGGATCCAGTCGGAATCGGAGCAGATTCCTGAACCAGAGACACAGCCTGAACCGAAACAGGCATCAGAACCAGAGACGCAGCCGGAACAGGAGAAAGTATGTTTCAGGGTGCGGATCAAGGACAAGAAGGTGGCGCTCAGGACAAGCCCGGAATTTAAGATTGATAACAGTAACCTGTTCGGGATTGCAGACCAGGAAGGAACCAGGTTGTTTGATATCCTGGAAGTAAAGAATGGTTATGGCAGGGTGGCGTATCCGGCAGGAACGTGGATTTCACTGGATGCATGTATTAAGTATTAGGAGGCTGACGGTATGAGTCCGGAATTGATAAAGGAACTGATTGCAGATACAAAACTTCCGGATATCCCGGACCGATACAGGGCGATCGTAGAGATAGTCGGCGTGGAGAATTACATAAGGCTGTCTGATTATGCCAAAGGGGATGAGCTGTATTTCCCTAAGGTCGAGAGCATACTGGCACCGGCACGTAACCGGAGGATCAGGAAGGAATACAATGGCTATAATGCCAAGGAGCTGGCGGCAAGGTATAACCTTACCCTGCCCCAGATACTGAATATCATTAAGGGACTGCCTCAGGGAGGTCAGATGGACCTTTTTACATTTGGTAAAGAGGCAGATGTAGATGTGATTTAAGAGGGATGAAATATGGATAGAGATACGAAGTGTGAAGTGATAAAGGCAGTAGCCGCCGGGATGAGCGATGAAGACATTGCAAATTTTGCAGACATGGAACTGGATGAACTGGAGGCATTTAAACAGGAAAATGCACAGGAGATTACAGCCAGAAGAAAAGAATGGGGGGAATTCGGATCATGAGTACTGTAATGACAATGAATAACATGAAAGTGATAAGAGGATGCGATATCTCCTACTGGCAGGGGAATGTAGATTTTGCAAAGATGTATAAGGCAGGTATCCGGTTCATCATTATCCGCGTCGGCTATGGAACTAAGGTGGACAAGTATTTTGTAAGCTATATTGCCGGGGCATTGGCGGCAGGGATATGTGTAGGTGTGTACTGGTTTATCTATGCAAGCAATACACAGGAATCAGAGCAAAACGCTTATGCATGTATAGAGGCGATCGCCCCATATAAGGAATATATAACCTGTGGCGTATGGTGTGACCTGGAATATGACTCTGACAGGAAAGCCGGATACATGTCCAATGCGAAAAGGAGCAGTCTGGTAAAGACATTCCAGCAGACACTGGAGAAGGCAGGATATCAGGCAGGTATCTATGCGAACCAGGACTATGTAAAGAACAAATTTGATCCTGTACTGGTACGTGCATATCCGTTATGGTTTGCCAAGTATTCCAACGATATGGGGACATATGCAGGGAAGGGCAAGGACGGACACCCTTATATCTGGCAGCATACATCCAGTGGAACAGGGAGCACATACGGGGTGGCGAGCAAATACATTGACCTGGACAGGGGATATTTTGACATCCGGAGAAAACAGGCAGTGAATATCCTGGATAATGTACAGACTAATACCGGGACAGTAAAAGCATCCGATAATCCATATCCGAAGCCTGCACGTACAGTCTTTTATAAAAAAGGGCGTTACCTGCAGCGTGGGGATGACGTGAAATGGATACAGTGGCATTTATGGAGATGCGGTGTATATCTGGATGGGAAAGGACTTCCGGACAGTACACAGATTGATGGATTATTTGGAGCAGACAGTGATACGGCATGTAAGGAAGTACAGCGAAGACTGGGAATGGAACAGACAGGAATCGTAGACGCTGCAATGGTTACAATCCTTGAAAAACTGTAGTTTTCCCGGTATTTATCTTCCTAAAATGCTTACACTAAAAACTTAATAGGAACTGTAGTAACCTTAGAGCATGACATAAGTCATGCTCTTATTTTGTTCCAACCACCCTGGAAGAGAGCAGCCACAGAAGACCTGATACGTAAAGGTCAGGGTAAGACAGTAAAAAGAATATAATATGCGGCTGGAGGCTTACAGAGCTGTGCGTATATCAGGACGTCATGGATGCGCGGTTGGAACGTGGTGGAGATAAGGCTGATTTGTGAAAAAAGGATTGGAGGACAATATCATGACAGTAACATTACTTGGGTACACGTTGGATTTTCTTTCTGTTATCGGCATTTTGGCAGCAATCGTAATGATTATAACAGAAATGATAAAGGATTTGTGGGTGATAAAAAAGGTTCCCACTAAGCTTACCGCATTGATGATATCAATTGTGGTGGTGGCAGGTGCGATGGTGCTGTATCTGAATGCATCACATACAGCTTTCGTATGGTGGTATATGGTCGGTGCTTTATTTTCTGCTTTTATCGTTGGGTATTTAAGCATCAACGGATGGGAAGCCCTGTATTCTATCTGGAAGAGATTTGTCCCCGGTTCTGATGAAAGGAAATAGCGTATGAACAGTGGGGCAATTTATCTGGGGACGGAACAGTTTATAACACTGGTCACTGTACTCAGCATATGCGGGGCGGTCCTGGTATTCCTGATCAAGCATTCTTTCAACCAGATCAATAATGGGATAGCTGGTAACAGTACTAGGATTGAAGCGATAAAGAGTGACTTGCAGCAGGATATCCAGAAGAACCATGACAAGGTAAATGAGAGGATCAACAAGCTGGAGGATAAGACCAATGCGGATATCACGGAGCTTAGGCAGAACCTGAACGACATAAAGGGTGATTTCGCCACGACCTTTGTCCTCCGGGAGGATTTCTTCCGTTATATGAACAGTATGGAAGAGAACATTAAGGACACAAACAGTAAAGTAGACAAGATTCTGTTGATAGTAACAGATGGGGACAGGAGAAAGAACAATGGCACTGAATGAGAGAGAATTGCAGGAAGTCCAGCAGAATAAATCCATCCGTGGATATATTGTAAGGTGCCTTGTAAAGGGCAGCAATAACAGCGCAATTACCAAGCATATCTCCAATGCACTATTCGTACAGGGCATGATAATGAGTCCTGACATTGGCAAATATGTGGATTATCTGGTAAATGGCGGCTATGTGGAGTTCGCAGACAAGAAGATCAAGGCGTATACCTCGTATGCAGATGATGCGATCATCAAGCTGACCAATAAGGGCATCAACCTGGCAGAAGGTACGATCACTGACCCCGGCGTGGAGATCTGATATGGGTAAGCAGAGGAACAGGACAAGGACAAATTCATCAGTGGAGCAGCTTCCTGCTGACCTGAAGCTGGAAGTAGACTGTATGCTTGGTGATTACAGAAATACATATGACAGTATCTGTAAGTACATTAAAGAAAATGGTTACAGTATATCCCGGTCATCCCTGTGCCGGTATGCCAAGAAGAGTGAGGCTGCTTTTAACAGATTGAAGCAGGCACAGGACCAGACGGAAAAACTGGTATCTTATATCCGGAACAATCCGGATGCAGATTTTACGGAGCCTGCAATGAAGATACTGACAGCCGGCTTGATCGACAGACTGGCAACTGCGGAAGAAGAGTTTGATACGATGCCGCTTGATAAGGCAGGACGCCTGGTAGCATCGCTTGCAAGGACAAAGACCTATAAGGATAAGGTAAGGCAGGATATGCAGAAGAAGGCAGACCTGGCACTGCAGGAGATGGAATCCGACATTATGTCCATTATAAAGCAGGATGAACAGTCTGCAGCACAGATGAAAGAGGTATTAGAGAAGGCAAGGGCAAGGATGATGGCAGAATGATAGATATTAATGACTGGATTGACCGCCTGGGAGAAGAGGACGATACGGAGATCAAGGATAATGAGAAGTATCAGCACGAACTTTTTATGAAGTATGTTCTCAGGAAAAATGACAAATTCCATGCAAAAAGAATGGAACTGGCGAGACAGTACAGACAGGATCCATCCAGGTTATTTGGAGAGAAAGGTCTGCGCAGGCAGTTAGCGGCTTTTGACCTGTCCTATTTTGGCAGGGCATATCTGCAGCACTTCTTCAAAAGGGAATCGCCGGCATTCCATGAGGAGCTGGATGATACATGGTGCAAGGGTGTCATGAAGGGGCTGGATCCTTATATGGATTATAAGGAAATAGATAAAAAGAACGGCAGCCACAGCGCTATAGCAGCACCCAGAGGACATGCCAAGTCCACGAACTTTACATTCAAGGATACAATGCATGCGACCCTGTATAAATACAAGCATTATATCATGATCATTTCTGATTCATCAGAACAGGCAGAAGGATTCCTGGATGATATCAAGACGGAACTGGAAGATAACTATAACATCATTCAGGATTTCGGGGAGCTGAAAGGTGATAAGGCATGGAGAAGCAGTGTCCTGATCACACAGTCTGATGTGAAGCTGGAAGCCCTTGGCTCCGGCAAGAAGGTCAGAGGACGAAGACACAGGGCATGGAGACCTGACCTCATCGTTCTGGATGATATTGAGAATGATGAGAACGTACAGACTCCGGAGCAACGCAGGAAGCTCAGCAGCTGGTTCTATAAGGCAGTTTCCAAGTCGGGTGATACATACACGGATATCATGTACATCGGTACAATCCTGCACTATGATTCGCTGCTATCCAATGTCCTGAAGAACGCTGAATATGAGACAAGGACATATCAGGCACTGATCTCAGAAGCAGACAATAAGGAACTGTGGGAGCAATGGGAAGCTATTTATACGAACCTTTTTGATGAGAAGCACAAGGAGAATGCAGAGACCTTTTATAAAGCGCATGAGGCAGAAATGCTTGAGGGTACACAAGTACTGTGGCTGGAAAAATGGTCATATGTAGAGCTGATGAAGATGCGGATCACAGAAGGGATAGCAGCTTTTAACTCAGAAATGCAGAACAATCCCATTGATCCTGAGAATGCAGATTTCAATGAAGAATGGTTTGATTTTTACGATGATGGACCGGAGCTGGATTTCAGTAAGCCCAATTTTGTGATCGTAGGGGCGAATGACCCATCACTTGGGAAAAATAAGAAGTCAGATACTTCATCAATCATTGACCTGGCACTGGACCTGAATACCGGATACATGTATGTCTATGATACATCAGTGGAGAAACGAAAGCCGGATGTCATCATAGATGATGTGATTGAGACACACCGCAGGCATAAGCGGGATATCAGTAAGGGATATTATAAGTTCGGAGTCGAGACTGTGCAGTTCCAGTATTTCTTTAAAGAGGTAATGGCTGCCAAGGTATTGGAAGCAGGGGAATACATCCCGATAGAAGAGATACATTCCAGCGTGAACAAGGTAGTCCGTATCAGGAGCTTACAGCCCTTTATCAAGAATAAATGGCTGAAGTTCCGGCATAAGGACAAGGAACTGTTGAAGCAGCTTACAGAGTTCCCGATGGGGAAGAACGATGATGCCCCGGATGGTCTCCAGATGGCAGTATCCCTGGCACAGATGATCAGGGCTACTGCTGGAAAGACAGAATATAAAAGTGTCCTCAGGAGACGTTCAAGATTTGGAAAAGGAGCTTGGTAATGGCAAAAAATAAGAAGAAAAAGGGCAAAGTAAAAACATATGACCCTGCCCTTGATACAGGGGAGAGAAGACCTGTCACCGCCGTAGTGGCGGTCGGGGACATTAATGATAAATATTCAAGCTACCCATCCAACGCACTGAATCCCAGGAGGCTTGCGAGGATATTCCTGGAAGCAGACCAGGGCGATGTCATGAGCCAGATGGAGCTTTTTGAGGAGATTGAGGAAAAGGATGCCCACGTGATGAGCCAGATGCAGACACGCAAGCTGGCTGTGACAGGGCTTGACTGGAACTTACAGCCTGCAGGTGAGACTGACAGGGACAGGGATGTTGCGAACTTTGTGGAGCGTAAGATTAGGAAGATCCCAAGGCTCAGGGAAGTCATGCTGGATATCCTCGATGCCATAGGCAAGGGAATCTCCATATCAGAGATCGACTGGGAAGTTGATGCGGCAGGAATGTATGAGATAGCAGGTGTCGAGTGGGTACATCCTAAGAAGCTTACCTGGGATTATCTCACAGATGAATTAAAGATATGCACGAAGGAGTATCCTTCCGGGATATCTCTTCCGGAAAATAAATTTGTAGTACATAGATATAAAGCACGTTCCGGACATCCGAGCCGGGCAGGGATATTAAGGGTCGTGTCCTGGATGTATTTATTCAAAAACTACGATGTCAAGGACTGGGTGTCTTTCTGTGAGGTGTTTGGAATGCCTTTAAGACTTGGCAAGTACAGCGCAGCAGCATCCAACGCGGACAAGGAAGCCCTGGCAGAGGCGATCATTAACCTGGGGACAGATGCAGCGGGTATTATTCCTGATTCTGCCCAGATTGATTTTATTGAAAGCAATAAAACAACCAGCGCAGAGATCTATGAGAATCTGGCAAGATACTGTGATGAGCAGATGTCCAAGGCAATCGTAGGGCAGACATTGACTGCTGATACAGGCGGCGGTTCCTATGCGCAGGGCAAGGTACACGCGGATGTAAGAAGGGACCTGACGATTGCAGATGCACAGTCCCTGGCAGAGACGATAACAGAGAGCATCGTAAGACCACTTGTATTATATAATTTTGGTCCGGATGTAGGTTATCCGGTATTCCAGTTTGACTGTAAAGACCCGGAAGACCTGAAACAGACTGTAGATATCTATAAGATACTGTCTGTGGACATGGGGCTTGCAATCCCAAAGGACCACTTGTACAGCAAGTTCGCAATCCCTGAACCGGAAGAAGGGGAAGATGTACTGGAACCGTGGAAGATTCATCAGACAATGATGCAGCCCCTGAAGCTGAAGGATGATATACCATATCGGAGAGAGCGGGAACAGCTGGATGGAATCATAGAGCAGGCTACAGGAATGAGTGAGCCACTTTTTCAGAAAATGTTTGCTCCTGTTCTCAAAATACTTGGCAAAGAAACAGACCTGAAGGCATTGAAAGCGAAACTGGAAGACCCAAAAGAGCTGAAGAAGCTGCTTGACCAGATGGACAGCCCGGAATTACAGGATATGCTCTCACAGGCTATGTATCTGTCAGAACTTATGGGAAGGGGAAACAGCTGATGAAGGTGAAATATGGGAATACAGCAGATTTCATATTCAAGAGTGCGGCAGAGTTCCTGGGCAGTAAGGAAGCAGTCCCCATGGAGGTATATAAGGAGCTGGAGAAGAAGTCAAGGGACAGGGCATTTTCAGCAAGCCATTATACCAGTGCGGAAGTGCTGAACCAGTTCCTGAGAGAGCTTGTGGATGCAGTGGAAGACGGCACGACTTATGATACATTCCTTGAAAATATGAATACATTCCTGGAAAGGAACGGATATACGGCGGTGAATCCCTGGCATGCAAGCGTGATCTTTGAAACAAATGTCCAGACAGCATATAATGCCGGACACTATGAGACCATGCAGAAAGCGCAGAAGTACAGACCGTACTGGCAGTATAAGACAGCAGCGGATGGCAGGGTGCGTGAGACACATGCAGCCATGCAGGATAAAGTCTATGCAGCGGATGACCCCATCTGGAATGTGTGGTATCCGCCCAATGGCTACCGTTGCAGATGCACAGTAGTCTCCCTTACAGAGGAACAGGTAAAGCGGATGGGACTGGAAGTATCATCTAAACCGCCAACATCACTGACTGAATTTGGGGACATTCCCGTGTTCCCTGATAAAGGATTTTCCAATAATCCGGCGACTACTCCGTGGAGACCGGATATGTCCGGATTCAATGAAACGCTGAAATCAATTCTAAGCGATTAAGAAGACTGGTTGTGGGGGATTGGAAGGGAAAAAGGTTTTGACCCTGTTTCCACGCGTTATAACGCGTTTCCACGCTATATTAAGGAGGCACATGGATGGAAGCAAAGCAAACGAATTATATTTATACCCTGACGAACGATATCGGGCAGTGTCCGGAAGAGGTAAAAATACTCCCGGTCGGGACTGTAAATTCTGAAAAAGGTGATTTCATCGTTGACCAGGAATCTTACAAAGAGATGAAAGCAGAAATGCAGCGCAGGGGCATAGATATTGTGATCGACTATGAGCACCAGACACTGAAGGATGTCCAGGCTCCGGCTGGTGGATGGGTAAAAGACCTGATCTATACACCGGAAGCCATTGTTGCCAAGGTGGAATGGACACCAAAGGCAAAGGAATACCTGAAGAATAAGGAATACCGATATCTAAGCCCGGTCGTACTGACCAGGAAGAGCGATTCCAAGGCGGTAGTGCTGCACAGTCTGGCACTTACCAATACACCGGCGATAAATGGGATGTTTGCAATCGTGAACTCCGTTGATTTTGATACATACAACACACTAACAGGAGGTAAGGAAATGGATTTACAGAGAATTAAGGAACTTTTAGGACTTCCGGCTGAAACACCGGAAGAGGATGTCATGAATGCATTGGTAAAAGTGCTTGAAAAGGTGAAAGATGCACCAGATCCTAAAACGGAAGAGGACAAAGAAGTTGTAGCAAACAGTGTGATCCTTGGATTGCTGGAGCTTCCGGCTGATTCTAAGACTGAGGATGTAACAACTAAGATAATGGCGCTGAAAGCAGGTGCGAGCCAGCGTGACCAGGAAATGAAGGAGACACTGGAACGCCTGAAGCAGAAAGAAGCAGATGATGCAGTCATGATGGCACTGAAAGCAGGCAAGATTACCGCAGCACAGAAGGACTGGGCTAAGGAATATGCACTGAAAGACAGAAAGGGCTTTGACAGTTTCGTAGAGAAGGCACCTGCAGTAGTGCCGGTTGGCAAGCTGGATACTACGGAAGCACCCAAGAATAAGGAAAAAGTCGAAGTTGATGAATTTATCCTGAAAGCAACAGGGCTGTCTAAGGAAGATTTAGAGAAATATGCGGATAAGGAGGAGTAGGACATGATGAACAGAGTTGGAAACCAGAGAGTCGAGGGCATTAATATGAATGCCCCGGTTGCTGCCGGGGAACTGATCCAGAAGACCAATATGGTCGCGCTGAACGCAGATGGATATCTGGTAAAGGCAACCAAGAAGGAAGGGCTTACGGTAGTGGGAATCGCCACAAGTGATGCAGATAACAGGATGGGCAGTGACGGAGCTGAGACGGCATCCTTCCAGTCCGGCGGTTTTGTATTCAGACAGGATGGGATCAAGGAGACTGACCTCATGAAGACAGCTTATATCAAGGATACAGAGACAGTAACTACCAGTTCGGTAAGTTCTTCCAGGGTTGGTAAGCTCATTGAGGTAGATGGAACATATGCAACAGTATTAATTCAGCCATAGGAGGGTAAAGAACATGATTATTAACAGTGCGAACCTGCAGGGGTTACGGGTTACATTTTCAGCAGCTTTTAATAAGGCGCTTGAAACAACGACAACACAGAAGGAAAAGATTGCTACTACGATCCCAAGCACATCGAAGTTAAATACATATGGATGGCTTGGTGATTTCCCACAGATGAAGGAGTGGATTGGTGAACGCGAGATCCAGAACCTGTCTGAAAAGGCATATAACATCATGAACAAGCATTTTGAAATGACTGTTGGTGTCAACAGGGATGATATTGAGGATGATAACCTTGGAATGTATACGCTGCAGATGCAGCAGATGGGACAGTCTGCCAAGGAGCATCAGGACATTCTGGCTATCGGGATGCTTCCTGGTGGATTTAAAGGTCTTGCATATGATGATAAGCCATTTTTCGCAACTGATCATGCAATCGGTGACAAGACATACAGCAATAAGGGTACTGCCAAGCTCTCAGCAGACAGCTATGGGGCTGCAAGGGCTTCCATGGCAAGCATCAGAAATGAAAGGGGCACGGCACTTAACATTAAGCCCTGCCTGCTGGTAGTTCCTCCATCATTGGAGGCAGAAGGAAGAAAAATCCTTACGGCGGAACTGATCGATGGCACTACTAATCCGTGGAAGGGAAGTGCGGAGCTGCTTGTGGATGCCAATGTCGTAAATGATGAGCATCCTGATAACTGGTTCCTGCTTGATACATCCAAAGCAATTAAGCCGGTCATCTTCCAGCTGCGTAAGAATACAAAGTTCGTGTCACTGGTCAATGAAAATGACACGAATGTATTCAGCAAGAACCAGTACCTGTACGGTGCTGATGGACGTTATAACACAGGATACAGCTATTGGCAGCTTGCATACGGCTCTACAGGGGAAGTTTCAGGCTGATAGATACAGGAGGACAGAATGGGATATTGTACCGTTGATGATGTAAAGGACCTTGTAAAAGAGGATATGTACAATACGATAATCGGATGTGAATATCTGGATGAGGAGAAAGCGGAAGAAAAGGCAGCCAAGATTGACGAACTGACAGAAAATGCCATTACTGATGCAGATGCTGAGATAGACGGATATCTTTCCAAACGGTACAAGCTCCCGTTTGAGAACCCGCCCGGAGTACTGAAGAAGTTCTCCAAGGACATAGCAGCGTATAACCTGGTATCCAGAATCGGCATTGACGAACAGGACAGGGATAAGACCTATCTGACCAGATACAATGCTGCAATCAAGTTCCTGACGCTGGTAGCAGAGGGCAGGATAGAGATAGGTGCATATACACCGGAAGTCAATTCTGCTGTCGGATTCCACATGCAATCCAGCAACCGGATATTCAGCCGGGACAGCATGAAGGGGTGGTAGGATGTCCAGCATTCAGGTTGAAGTTGCAGGTGATTATAGTGCATTGCTGAAGGAGATTGCCAGACTGGAGAATGTGGATACAGAAGGGGCAATGGCAGCGATTGGCGAGGGTCTCCGTGAATCGACTGTACGGCGTTTCGACACATCCACAGCCCCTGACGGCAAGAAGTGGAAAACATCAATCAGGGTAAAGGAAAAGGGTGGAAAGACTTTGCTCAATCGTGCCAACCTCCGCAACTCCATCCATACAGAATATGATGCAACGGGCATGGCAGTTGGTACTAACAGCATTTATGCAGCAACGCATCAGTTTGGGGATCCACACAGGGTGATCAGGGCAAAGAAAAAGAAGAATTTGAAATTCCAGATCAATGGGCAGTGGATATCCAAAAAGAAAGTAGTAGTAAATATTCCGGCAAGACCATTCCTTGGTATATCTGAAGAGGATGATGAGGATATCAGGTCAATACTGGATACCATGATGAAGGGGAAATAAATGTATATACAATGCCGGGATACTCTTGTTGAGTGCCTTAAGAAAACGAAACTTGATAAAAAGAGGATATTTACATCCAGAAAGCTGCTGGCTGCATGTAACGAAAGCCGCATAGGGGGAGTTCTTTTTGAAGGAGATGGATTGAAAAGCAATCCATCAAAACGCATCTATGCAACTGAGGACGGACACAAAAAAAGAAGAAAGAAATATGATCGGGAAGTAAGCTTTACCGTAGTGATTGGGGAATATGACATTATAAAAGTCCAGGAACTATATGATATATTTCTGCAGGAACTTCCAACAGGTATTTATGTTGATGGCAATTATGTAGGGATTGAACCTACAGAAGCAGAATGGTTTGACGATGAGGATACTATCCTGAGGGCCAAGGCTGCTGTACAGGTAAAGATAATCTGCAGGGGCGGTGTATATCAGGACACAGAGTTTAGCCGGATCAGGGATGTCGAAGTCGAAGTACAGAAGGAGAATCAAGATGGCTAAGAGAGAAGCAGTGGATACAACTCCAGCATCGGAAATGAAAGCAGCTTTGGAATGGAAAAAGCTGCTTGGAACAAAAGAACATATCTTTTCCGGCACCTGTGTCAGGGCAGGCATCAGGAAAGATACGCAGATTACACAGAAGGAATATGAAGCGGCAGTGAGCAGCTTCTTGTCCGGAACGGGAGGCAGACATGTTAAATGATGTAGTACATAAAATATCAGATGGTCTGATGGGTTTTGGAAATTCAAATGGGACAGGAGTACACATTAAGATCGGTGCAAGTCCGGTGAGGTCGTCCGAACCAATCATCATCACCAGCAGCAAAAAGCTGGATTATATAAAAAATAAGCTGGGGTTAAGCCCATTGACAGATGCAGTTATGGATTCCATTGAGAATGGGGCAGCAAAGATTATATGCATTCCTGTTGCACCAGGAACAGAGGGTGTGATCACAACCGCAGAACCAAGCGTAGGTGAAAATTCTGGTTCTGTTTCAGTGACTGGTAAGCCAAACAATGCATTTGAAATTATTGTGGAAATAACCGGTCAGGGAGTCTTAAATACAGCAGCATTTAAGTATTCCATTAATGGCGGGTATACCTATTCTGAAGAGCTTACGGTACCACTTGGCGGCACTTATGAGCTGCCGGATACAGGTATTACACTGTCATTTACAGTTGACGGGGAGAAGACCTTTAAGGTAGGTGATACCTATAAATGGTCAACAACTGCTCCACAGCTTACAAATGAGAACATTCTTAACGGCATTGATGCAGTGAAGAACGTAAAGGCTGAAGCTGAATTGGTACATGTCGTAGGCTGCAGCAATGCAGATACATGGGCAGCGATCTCTACGCTGCAATCCACGCTTCAGGCTCAGTATCATAAGCCACTTATGTTTGTACTGGAAGCCTTTGAACCTGAATCAGGAGAGTCAATGGCAGACTATGTGAAGCGGCTTATTAATGCCAGAAAGCAGGTCAAGAACTTTGAAATCCAGGTCGTACCATCCAGGGCAATGTACATCGGTATGGATGGAATCACAAGGAATGTGAACCTTGCATCTGTAGTATGTGGTATGTATGGAAGGACAGCAGTAAATCAGTCAATCGGTCAGACCGCTACTATGGCGATTAGTGAGGACAAGCTCCTGAAGCTTTTACCGGAAGGAATTACAGATGATGTAATTGATGAACTGGATGATAACGGATATCTGACATTTCGACAGTATGATGGACTTGAAGGGTATTACGTGAATAACGCAAGAACATTAGGACCGGAAGGAACAGATTATAAGTATGCGGAAGATGCCAGAGTAGTGAACAAGATCATCCGGGAGACACGCAAGCAGGCACTGCTTCAGCTGCAGAGTGACATTGATCTGGAGAATCCTACAGCTGATCTGCAGGCGAAGGTGGAGTTCATTAAGGCACCACTGGATACCATGGTTAGTGATAAGGAAATCTCCAGTGTTGAGGTAACGCTCCCTGGTGATGCAGCAGAATCCATTCTGAAGGAAGAGAAGCTGTATCTGGCTGTGCGGTATGTACAGCGTGGGATTATCCGGAGCATTGAGGTAGATGTGGGTAAAAGCAACCCATATGCATCATAGGAGGTAGGACATGTTAAAGGTAAATGGAAAGGTCTATGACTGGGGGGACGTTGATTTAAAGCTCCCAGGTGTAACAACAGAGATAGAAGAAATCAGTTATGATGATGAACTGGAGAAGGAACTGGTATACGGACATGGCAAGCTGCCAAGAGGTTACGGTACAGGAAACTATAAGCCAAGCGGCAAGATCTCAATGCTTAGGGATGACTTTGAAGCGATTCTGGATTATTGCAAGAACAATGGAATCCCATTTTATAACCTTACGTTCCCTAAGATCGTTGTATCTTATGCAAATGGAGACGGTTCCATTGCAACAGACGTGCTGAACAATGTATCTTTCTCCAAACGTTCCATGAAGGCAGCGAATGGGGATAAGAGCTTCAAAGTAGACCTTGACCTTATCATTGCCGGTAAAGTCGTATGGAATGGGAATGATCCTGTTTAATCTCATAATAATTGTCAAAATGGAGGGACAGATATGTCAGAATTAATGAACGCTACAGTAAACCAAAATACAGAAGCAAAGAGCGCAAGTGTGCCGGATGTGTTAAGTGAAAACGGATATAAGAGTAAGTATGGTCAGGTATGGCAGATAGATATTACCCTGGATCAGGATGATGACAATGAAGGACGCGTCCTTAAATTTATGTTCAGGAAGCCTTCCACGGCATCTTTTAACAGATACATGAAGACTGCATCCAAGAACATGGCTACATCAACAGAGACTTTTGTCATGGACAATATCGTTGATGAGCAGAGGGAGAAGCTGAAGAAAGAATGTGAATCCTATCCCGGACTTGCACTCAACATCGGACAGAAGCTGCTTGGCGTGATCGGGCTTGGTGACAATATAAATTTCAGGAAACTTTAGAGTCGGAACTGGAAGAACTGAGGGGCAACATCATTGATGCAGGAAGGCTTGAAATACTCAGTTTCCTTCCAGAATCGGTTCTAAAGGGAGTAGATCTTGACGCGATTGATCTAATGGAATTTATGAGGTATCTGGCACAGGCAAGATATTTACAGGAGGTATGGAAGAATGTAATTGTCAGTGCAGTAGCGGAATTATCTCCACAAAAATAAGGAGCCGGTCAGAACTCCAGCTCCTTATGGAAAATCCAGTGTTTATAAAGTTTAGTTGCATTAGCGGTTGAAGCTAATATGCTGTTTGTTGCGGTCTTTGGATATTTAGATTTTGAATCAGTCCAGCCTGACCATACGAGGTAAGGAAATGAGTAAATGAATAAAGGCAGTATAAGCAGGATTCCTATACCAAAAACAAGTACACTTATGCATACACCGGCAACTACAAGATACCACATTACCATAAATGCCATACAATCACCTCTTCAACATTATAGCATGGAGGAGAAGGATAGGCAATGGGATTTGAATCATTATACAAACTAAGCGTCATCATGCAGGTAGTTGATTCTGTAAGTGGTCCTATGCAGAACATTGGTCAGGCAACACAAAGTAATGTAAGCGGTATAGATAAATTATCCCAGTCTTTTGCCAACATGCAGAAAACAGGGGTAGTCATGGCTGGGGCAGGTTTACAGCTTGCAGAAGCACTTACGGCTCCTGTCACAGCAACCTTTGACACGAAAAGGGCAATCTCGGAGCTGTCTTCCCTTGGAGTGGAGCAGCTTGGCATGATGGAGCAGGCGGCAACGGATTTTAGTTCAACGTGGGCAGGAACAACAAAAGCTGACTTCATCACGGCTGCTTATGATATTAAATCCGGTATTTCTTCCCTGACGGATGAAGGCGTTGCAAAATTCACAGAGCTATCCGGTATTACGGCAACAGCAACCAAATCATCTATAGCGACCATGACCAGTTTATTCGCAACCGGATATGGTATCTACAAAGATTATTACAAAGATATGTCGGACATGGAATTTGCAGAAATGTTCAGCTCTGGTATATCGGAATCGGTAAAGCAGTTTAAGACCAATGGTAATGAAATGGCTGCGGCAATACAGACTCTGGGAGCGTCTGCTACTAATGCACAGGTGCCCTTGGAAGAACAGTTATCTATTCTGGGTATGCTGCAGGCTACAATGTCCGGATCGGAAGCCGGTACAAAGTACAATGCATTCCTTCGAAGTGCAGCCAAGGGCGGCAAGGCTTTAGGGCTGGAATTCATGGATGCGAACAATCAGCTTAAGAGTATGCCGGAGATACTGGATCTGTTACACAGTAAGTTTGGAGATACGATTGATGCCGCAGAGAAGATGCAGATTCAGGAAGCTTTTGGAGATTCTGAATCTGTTAAGCTGATTGACCTTATGTATAACAAAACGGATGCACTGCAGGGCAACATCGTATCCCTGTATGGAACTTTGGGGGAAGGGACTGAAGCCACCAAGAAGATGGCAGACGCCATTAACGGCAGTGATCCTGCACGGTTCGAGCTGATAAAGCAGAAAGCCCAGAACATGGCTGAAACGATTGGTAACATCGTGACACCTACTGTAATGTCGTATGCGACAAAGGTAGGAAGTGCGATAGATAAAGCTTCAGAATGGGCATCCAGCCATGAACAGGTAGTTACTGTTATATTTAAAATATTGGCTGCGCTGGCTGCATTTTTGTTAGTCGGAGGAACTGTACTAACCACAGTTGGAGTAATTGGAAGCACAGTTACCAAGGTGATCCGGATAGGACTATCAGCATTTAACTTTATCCAGGGATTTGCAGGTACTGTGCGGATGGGGATGACGGTGGTGAGAGCATTTGGAACTACCCTGCTGTCATCCCTGAGAACAGCACTTATCAGTATCATATCCGCAATGCAGCCTGTGATCGCAAGTGTGTGGAGCTTTACAGCAGCATTGCTGGCAAACCCGATAACATGGGTGGTAATCGGGATCGTGGCACTGATAGCGGCAATCGTACTGTTATATAACAAATGCGAGTGGTTCCGCAATCTGGTCAATAACCTGGCATCTGTAATTGTGGGGGTTCTTGGGAAAGGGCTGAATGTTGTAAAGGGAATCTTCACATCCCTTGGAAGCGTGATAGGCACTGTAATGAATGCAGCAAAGGACACCGTTGCAGAAAAGCTCAACAATATGAAGGATGCTTATGAACAGCATGGCGGTGGAATCAAAGGTATAGCCGCAGCGGCAGTTGAAGGGGTAAAGGGCATTTATACAGCGGGATTTACCTTCTTAGATAACCTGACAGGCGGTAAGCTTACTGAAATCAAAAATAAGTGGTCAGAAAGATTAGCACCTGTGAAAGAGATTACTGATACTGTGATGGACGCAGCGAAGGATACAGTTACTGAAAAACTCAACAATATTAAGAATGCATATGCCCAGAACGGTGGCGGTATCAGGGGTATAGCCGCAGCATCGGTTGAAGCAGTAAAGGGCTATTATACAGCGGGATTCACTTTCGTGGACAACTTGACAGGTGGCAAACTGACAGCAATCAAGGCAAAGTTTGCGGATGGCATCAATGGAATAAAGACCAAGATTACAGACAGCATAAGCTGGTTCAGAACGTCCGGAAGCAAGATCATGGATACATTTACTGCTGGGATTAAAGAAGCTGTGAATAAACCTGTAGAGGCTGTAAAGAGCGGTCTTCAGAAGATCAGAAACATGTTACCATTTTCCGATGCCAAGGAAGGACCTCTCAATCAGCTTACATTATCTGGAACAAAGGTTTTAACAACACTTACATCCGGTATTGAGAAAGTTGAGAATGTTCCGGCTGAAGCTGTAGAGAAATCATTTGAAAAGATTGACATGACAGCCAGACCTAAGGAAGAACCCAGACCAAGGACTGAGGATTCTGAACTGGAAACAGATGAAGAACCTGGACAGAGAAGCACAATATCCAAGAGACGTACAATTATTGAGAAGTTGATCTTGAATGTGGATCCTAAATCCATTGATGAGCTGAGCAAACTGCTGAAACTTGTTGATGAGATCGAAGATTACGTGAACAGCAATAATGATGATGACGGGTTAGAACCCGCATAGGGGAAGGGGAGAAAAGCATGATATATTTTGATGATGACAGCATTAAGATAGGGGGTGTGATTCTCCCTGGAATCTATAAGAGCATGGAAGTGAACCATGATGCACAGGTGGATGAGCAGGAAGTGGAAGGCTCATCCAAAAAGCCGAAGCAAGCCACAGGATATGATGATGCCAAGATAACCATTGAGATATCCCTAAGGGATTCTGAAACGGTTACAAAGGAAGATAAGCTATTGACAATACAGAATATGTTCAGGGCAGAGAACCAGTCCGTACCTATAGTCCATGAACTTGTAAGTGTACATTCATCAGTCCGTGGAATTCACAAAGTAATTGTCAAAAATATGACATCAAAAGAAACAAATAAAAAGGATGAGATTGTTGTGAATTTGGAATTGATGCAGTATGAGACCATGACAATCAAGGCATCCAAAGGAAAGAAATCAGGAAGTTCATCTTCCGGGAATAATCTTTCTGCTGATTATAAGAATTATCTGCAGAACAACAGGGGGAAAGCACCTAAGAAAAGCAATAAGACAAGTGCTTCCCCGATAGCAGAAGCCAGGTGATTGTATGGAGCAACAGGAATTATTTTATCCCGATCTGCTGGTGACGATAGGGGATTACCAGTTTGATCAGGGAATATCATTGAAAACGTATATTGACAGGAACCGTCCATTTGACTGGGGGAAGATAAGCTTCAGTAATCCATACAAAGAACATATACAGGTGCAGGCACAGGATGAGATAAGCATCCAGCTTGGCTATGATGGGGAATTACAGGAGGTATTTGTTGGCAATGTCGTAGATGGTTACGATGGGTATAACTCTATGAATGAGATCATGTTTAAAGACCGAACGTTGAAACTTGAAAAGACATACATATCAGGAACATTTATAGGATGTACGCCACAGGATATATTGCTGGAAGGGCTTAGACTTGCTGGTATAGAAGAATACCATCTTAGCCAGACACTATATGTTCCATTGACAGTCACTATAAAGAACAAAAATATGATTCAGGTCTTAAAGCAGATCAATACTACATGGGGGCTTGATATTAAGAGTGGCTTTATAAAGGGTGTGTTCTACTGGGGAGAAATCCCGGAACAGTCAGAAATATTGGAGTTTGAATATGCCAATAATATTATATCCCTGGATACGGTCAACAATCAGTGGGAGCTGGTAACAGTATCCATTCCAAGCCTGCAGCACAGCCAGAAGATACAAGTCACACATCCGAGGCTTTCAGGAATTTTTGAAACGGAAAAGATTATATTCATGACCAATGATGCAGGGTTCATAAGGACCAGGATATATTTTGAAGGGATACCATTATGATAGAAGATCTGATAAAAGAAATAACCAAGGAAGTAAAGAATAAATATCCCCAGGTGGAAGTGCCGGGAGCTATGAAAGCAAAGATTATATCAGTAAAAAAAACAGAGGATACATATATACAGAATGTGTTCCTGACTTTGGCAGAAGGTGGAGACCGCAGGGAGTATATTCTGGAACTTCCGATATATGTATATTCTGTGCAGATATTGGATAACGCAGGAAATGCCTTAACAGATTATCCCATACTTCCGGGGCTGAAAAGCACAAAAAAGCATGAACCGGGAGATATGGTTACAGTGGTATTTACCGGAGGAGAGATAAAACCAGTCATAGTGGGAGGCTGATTATATGGTTGATATAAAACTGGATGATGACTGGCAGCTGACACCGGCAGCCACAGGGGATGCTCCGGTTACAGATGATGAGGCAGGCTTCTTACAGACACTACAGATTGAAGCACTGACACAGGAAGGGGAATTATTCTACGATGAAGATTTTGGATGGAGCCTTTTAGACTTTATCCATCAACAGGACAATGAACTGACCAGAATTGAGATATCCAGCAGGATAAGACGAAAGCTGACAGCGCATGAAGAAATCGTTCCTGATTCGGTTGAAATCAGCCAGGAGTGGACAGACGATCTTCTGAATATCTATATTAAATTTCAATTAATATCTGGTACGCAGCAGAGCCTTACTTTGAGCCTGAACCGTGTACAAGTGGAGGTAACAGTATGATTAGCAATAACATTCTGGATGAGATTTTCCCAGTCCCGGAACTGGATGAACTAAAGGAAGCCAAGATACAGGAATTGAATAATGCAGGATTTTGCATCACTAATTTTAATTCAGGTGGCGTATTCCATACACTGATGATGATCATGCTTCAGATATACATGGAGTTCATCAAATTCTTTAGAACCGTATTGAACCAGATGTATGTAAAACACGCTACTGGACAATGGCTGGAGCTTAGAGCCGGTGATTATTCCAAGACCAGAAAACCTGCATCCAAGACATACGGAACGCTGATATTAAAGGGGACAGAATCCCATGCATCCCTGACGATTCCAAAAGGTACGACATTCAAAACAGACAAGGATATCAATGGTGATGAATTGAGATTCTTCAGTACGGAAGATGCTATCCTACTATTAGGTGCAGAACAGATAGAAGTGCCTGTGGTTGCAGAAAAGGAAGGCACTGCTTACAATGTATCAGCTGGTCAGATAGTTAACTGCACAAGACATTTGGAAGGTGTGGATACTATAACCAACGAAACAGACTGGATTACAAAAGAAGGCACTGATCTGGAGGATATTGAATCCCTTAGATCAAGGACGTTAAATAGCTGGTCTGATCTTGCAACAGGGACAACAGCTGCTAAGTATAAGGCTGCCGCAGAAAAAGTTACAGGAGTCCTGTATGTGGACGTGGATCAGCTTCATCCGAGAGGGCAGGGAAGCGTAGATATTATAGTTACATCTACTGCCGGAGCTGCCTCGGAAGAGTTAATTACAGAAGTCACTGAGGCTGTAGAAGAGGTAAAAGGAGCTTATGATAATCTCCTGGTAAAGAGTGCAACAACAATTAATCAGGATGTGGTTATTAAGGCGGTGCTGCCAGCTTTAGTATCCAGTGAAGGAGTACAGGAACGTATAGAATATGCAGTCCGAAATTATTTTAAGGTAAATACGGATCGTGACCTGAATGAACTTATCCTTCTGGATATTTACTGTGCGATACGTGAAGAGGTGCCTGTACTGAAGAACATTAAAATTCAGGAGCCTACGACAGATATAGCATTGGCAAAGGGTAATGTAATTCTGCTGGGCAACTTGAGTGTAACCGTGGAGAGTGAGACATAATGCTAGATAATTTTAGTGAATATATACAGTATTTACTACCGGCGGTACTAAAGCGAAATAAGAGTAAGAACCAGTTATTGATATTCTGCAGAATGATGGGAGATACATTTGATGATATTAAGGATGCAGCCCTTAGGCTGCGTAAGGAGTCCCTGATAGAGACATGCAGTAATTGTATGCTGGAGGTAGCCGGGCAGGACAGAGATATGGTACAGCTAAAAGGCGAGACTTATGATGCATACCGCAAGAGACTGCAAATGAAAGCTAAGATTGCGGAAATGGCTGGAACCAGGCAAGGTCTGCTATATGCATTGGATGCACTGGGATACAGCAATTGCACAATCGAACCCTTGTACATAACAGATGCATCCAGATGGGCTGAAATCAATATCAATTTCTTAACAGGATCTGTGGATGAAGACCGTACGATTGATTTCAAATGCATTGTGGCAGAAGTAATGAAGGTAAAAAGAGCCAGTACATTACCACATTATATATTTTATTATCCAGCGGTTAATGAAAACGAGGAAAACACAGATCTGAAAGTTATAGTACATTTGACGTCATACTTTTTTGCAAATGGTCTGTATCTTGATGGCACATGGAATTTGGATGGCACACAAGTACTTGACAGCAAAATGAACAACGTGGCAGCACAATCTACCAATCGGTTTATTGCAGAGAATGCTGAGGACATCGAAGGAAGCGTGATCGTGTCTCATGATCTGTGGTTCCTTGATGGAACTGTTCCAATGGATGGGAGCAGAATGTTGGGTGCATGGATAAGGGAGGAGGCATTGGAATGAAGAATTTAGTTACATTAGCAGGAAGAAGCAAGATGGCAAAAGCCAGAGCCGGGATTGCAGGTCTGCCAGCGATAACACATATAGCGTTGGGAGATGGAGGCGTTGATTCTGATAATAATGTGTTGGAACCAGGAGAGCAGCTTGCACATGAACTTATTAAAAAAGAAGTCTCCAGTATAACCAAGGTATCAGATACCTGTTACAGATTTTCCATTGTATTAGGAGAAGCAGAGATGACTGATGCAGAGATAAGTGAAATGGCGTTAATTGATTCGGAAGGTGATACGGTAATCGTAAAGACATTTAAGCCCAAGATTAAGGACGCCGGGATGGAAATGACATTCCAAATGGATGATAAGTTCTAGGAGGATGACTATGAAAGACTATACAACAGACAGTCCGGAATTTTCTGAAAGCATAGGTAAGTTTGAAACTACAGATCCAGCACATGCAGATCTATTTAATGGGGTTACGACAGCAATCTTTCAAAACACATTGGTTCTGAAAAATGCACTGGGGCAGGATATGGTAGAGCAGGCATTTTACAAAGCATTTCCTGATGCTCAACAACAGGAATAAAACCACTATTGGAAGGGAGATATTTCTATGAGTGATAAGATAGATTCTACGGAAGTAGGGGGATTCTGGGATAAATTATTTTATTTAGTAAAACTTATAACAGGTGATGTAAAGATATCAACAAAAGGAACATTACAAAACCAAATTGATGAAATGAGTACCAAGGTAGATGATTGTTTTACATCTGTCGGTGATGGGAAAAAAGCTGTAGCAAGCGCCATCACTGACAAGGGAGTTACTACGGCGCAAAACGCTGAGTTTGCTACAATGGCAGCTAATGTAAGGAAGATAAAAACTAACCCGACATTACAGGCTAAAGCAATTACATTGGATACCAGTAAGACAACACAAACTCTTACCCCTGACCCTGGTTATGATGGACTTAGCCAGGTTAAAGCAAGTATTACTACTCAGACTAAGAGCGTTAATTTATCGACATCTGAGCAGGTAGTAAAACCGGACAGTGGTAAGGTTCTTAGCCAGGTAACTGTTCCAGCCGTTACTGGTAGTGCAGGACTTAAAGATGTTGTTGCTGGTAAGACTTTTAATAGTGCTACAGCCGGAGTTGATAAGACAGGCACACTGCTAGATAAACGAGGTACTACAGTTGATGCAGCAGCAGTTGATCAGGACGATACCTATACATACTTTACTGTTCCAACAGAAGCGGTTTATGATGCAAAATCAAAACTACGAACTTTAAGTAGTAATTTAAAGTCATTAAAAATAGTGCAATTTGAAACAGGTGGTAATGGAGATTATAAAACAGCTAATATAATTTTTGATGTTTCTGATTTTTCAAAGCTACATATTGGTGCTATTGGTGGTATTGGTTCTGGAAATTTTGCTGTTTATGGTGGAAGTGGTATCAATATCGTAAATGGCATAACTCAAAGTACACTTACAAATTCAGCTACCTTAGAAACTATAAGTGATGGTGGTGGTACTGAAAAAGAATATGATATATCCGAATATTCTTATGTAAGACTGTATATTAAAGGTACACCAAGCGGATATAGCTACATAAAATATATGAATGATATTTCATTTTCTTAACATGTTAATAATGTCAATTTTCTAAATATCTATACAACACCAATAACTACACCAGAACCATAATAATGATATTTATATTATTATAAATTAATTCCATATATATTAACAATGTTTTTGTTGTGACCATTCATAGTGATAGTTACAGAACCAGTATAATTAGTAGTAACTAAATATACAGACATACCACAATATGAACTAAGCTGAGAACATATTCTATCTACTGAACCAATTGATGTTGTACATCCCCAATCTAAAGGATTATCATTGCTTGCATAAAAAATATCGCAACACAAATATTGCTTATACCCGGAAACATTTAATGTTCTTTGTCCATTACCTGACTGGGTTGCGACAAAAGTAAAACTGATATTCTTACTTAAATTACTACTCAGGTCGAGCAATATACAAAAAAAGAGAGAAGTTTCATCTTCTCTCAATTAATAAAATCAACCACCTGTTCAATCCTACATCCAAGACACTTGCATATTTTTTCAATTATATCCAATGTGACAGGCTCATTTTTGGATAGCTTTGCAAGAGTCTTAGTGGAGAATCCTGCTTTTTCTCTTAGCTGTGTCTTAGTCATTCCAAGACTGGCAAGAGTAACCATTAAAGGTTTATAGCTTACCATAACAACACCTCCTTGACGTGTATTATATATCACATAGTATTTACAGTGCAACAATATTTATTTCCAAGTGTAAATATTTTCTTGACAATATTTCCTATAGTACATATAATGTGTACAAAAGGAAATATTATGTAAACCAAAAGTCGGAGGAATAGTTATGGTAGGAGAATTTGTTGATAAGATACTTATGCAAATGACAGGTGTAATTGATGATGAACAGCTTGTGGTGCTGAAACAGAGAATGTATATGGTACTATGTGATTATGAGGTGACACCAAAATGCACGGAAGTGCAGGTAATCAATGATGAGTGGCAAACATACCTTAATATGTTTCTTCTTACCAAAAAGACACAGGGCAGGTCACAAAAGACAATTGACCAGTATAAGTGGCAGTTAAAAGCACTTCTCATAGAGTTGAATAAGCCAGTAGCAGATATTACAGAAGATGATATATTGCTATATTTGACAAGGTTCCAAATGAAGAAAGGTGCATCTAACAGATACATTGACAACAAAAGACTTTGTTTCAGCTCATTCTTCACGTGGATGCATGTTAAGGGATATATTCGTAAGAATCCTATAGCGGCTATGGGCAGCATCAAATATGAAAAGAAGATAAAAAAGCCATTTACAGATGAAGAATTGGAGCTACTAAGGGAGAACTGCAACAATGTAAAGGAACGTGCTTTGATAGAGTTCTTATACTCTACCGGAGTTCGTATCAGCGAGTTAATTTCACTGAATATATCGGATATAAATTTCAGGGAGAGAAAAGCTATAGTTATGGGAAAAGGCGCTAAAGAACGTGAAGTTTATCTAACCCCTGTAGCACAGTTAGCGCTTATAAAATATCTAAAAACCAGAGAAGATGATTGCCCCGCGTTGTTTACTGCAATAGAACCAGTAAGAATATACAAGACAATAATAAGAGAGATTTTAAAAGAAATCGGTGAACGTGCAGGAGTAGATAATGTTCATGCGCATCGATTCAGAAGAACATTGGCTACTAATCTTCTTAGAAAAGGTATGCCGATAGAAGAAGTAAAGGCAGTTTTAGGACATACAAAGATAGACACCACATTGATCTATTGCTCATTAGCTACAGATACTGTTAAATATTCGCACAGAAAATATATGTGCGGTTAGAAAGGAGATTTTTATGTATCAAGTAATTATTACGGATGATGAAACACGTCAACGAAGTTATTTTTATTCCTATGGGGTGGTGGAAGGAAATATTACAACTGAGGAACTTCCACCATATCAGGATATCAACAAAGCTCGCTCCTGTTATTGGGACAGTGATAACAGCACATGGGTGTATGATCCTGATAAGTACGCAGAAATTTGCTTAGATCAGCAGAAACAGAAAGAAGAGTCAGAAAAGGCTCAGGCACTTGCAGAAGCAATTCCAACAAACGAGGAACTTTGTGCGGCATTGCTTGAACTCGCAGCAAATCAAAGCGACTTAATGAAAGCAGTACAGGAATTGGCAAATCAAATAGTTGCTATGGAAGGAGGCAAATAATTATGGCAAAAATTTACTACAAATGGATTAATGCAGGTATTATCAATATTGACGATGTACCTGATCTGTGGAAAAAAGCAACACAGAAGCTTATAGATCAGAATGAGTAGGGTAAAAAAGGAAGGCTGGATATTCTAGCCTTCCTAAAAAATTATCGATATGTAATTAAAGTATTGAACCCTTCAAGTTCACCTGTTATACCTTGATTTTGAATAACTGTGACTTTTACATCAATAATTTCATATCCATCTTCTTGCATTGCAGAAAGAATAGTGTCAATTTGTGTTGTGTATTTATCCTCACATGAAAAGACCTGATTTGCTAGTTTACTAAAAGAATTAAACATTATCACGTGAAGTTTGCCATCACTTGGTTTTAAATATTTTTTTGCATTTTTGTAAGTTGTTTCTGCTGCAGATTGCTGTACACTTGAAATAAATCCCATTATAAAAACCTCCTTTGATAATTCTAAAAATATTGTATACTTTTAATATGATGAGGTAAATATCAAAATGGATATTTTCAAAATATTTGTCAAAAGTCCCCATTTTATGTTAAGAATTTATTTTACATAAAATCGTAAATTATTTGCCGAAAACATGTGACAAATAAAATGAGAATTTTTGACAAAAATTTTGCGAAGCTACACTAATTATGTAATTTTTCTGATGATTGAAAAGTATACGACAGTGGAAGAAAAACAGCACGAAGAGGAAATGATCCAGAGGGAAATCTTATACCGGAACGAATACTATCAGGA
>OIZW01000456.1_pt1 | contig 36634 bp, 28 predicted proteins | sample 1588581 | NCBI WGS metagenome assembly OIZW01 (sample SAMN03283266) | human gut metagenome | biome: human-associated habitat; material: feces | host: Homo sapiens | place: USA | collected 2013 | reverse complement strand
GGGTCATATTCATTTCCCGGAGTGTCTTCAAAATTTCGCTGCAGGTGAATTCTTCTAAAAGCTTTTTTTCCAGCAGTCGGTACACCAGAAGACTGATGTAACAGGTCAGGAAATGTGCTTTTATGCTGTCTTCCCGTCTTACAAAAACAGTTCTTGCTTCGAATTCTGTTTTCATGATCCGGAAGTTTTCTTCGATCTCCCAGCGGCGTCTGTTGATGTTGATGACTTCACGGATATCTCCTTCCAGGTTCGTTACCACTGCACAGAAACCGTCATACATGGCTTCTTCCCGGATACGCTCTTCATCCAGCTGGAAAATCTGTTTCTGTGCGATCTCTCCGTCACCGGTAACTGCTGTTTTCTGAATGAAACGGGAAGGATCGTTAGGATTTTTTCCTTTCCTGGCTTTATCCGGGGACTGCATGATCCTGATGGCACGTTCGATCTGACCAGCCCGGATCCTCTGCTGGTATGCCTTGTATTTCGGGGAGTATGTGATGATAACAGTTTCGTCCATATCTCCCGTGACAATGGGGTATTCTTTGTAATAAACGGTGTTATATACTTCGGGGTCGGTTTCATCCAGCGTGGAAATGTCTATGAACTTATCTGACCCCGGAACCTTGAACTGTGTCGGCAGGAGCGCCAGCTCACGTTCTTCCTTTTTCATTTTTTTCAGGGAATACGTGATCACATAAGACCTGTTTCCAAAGCTGTTAAAAAAGCGGTTGCCCTTACTGCCAAACCCGGCATCGGAGCAGAAGATAAACTCGCTGCAGTTAAAATCCCGGATCACTTTCGTCTCCAGAGGCTTCAGGGTGAGCTGTTCGTTCTGGTTTCCGGGATACAGGTCAAAGGAAAGGGGGATGCCGTCTGCATCCATGAAAAGCCCCATGGTCACGATGGGATTGGGTCTGTGTTCCTTGCTTTTGCCATACTTTTTCATGCCATCTTCCGCTTCAATCTCAAAATAATAGTTGGTGCAGTCGTAGTAAAGAATTTTTGAGTTACGCGGATGGACAAAGTTGGAGTTCTGGTAAAGCTCTTCCTGAATGTAATCCGATTCTTCTGCAAGAACGGAAAGGGAACGGTAAAGATTCTGCAGGGAATACTTCGGCGCTTCCAGAAGGGACTGGCAGTAAGAGAAGCTGCTGAGCTTGCTGGAAGGGGAAAGGATCCTGGCATAGATCAGATCCGTAAGGATAGCAAGGGAATCGTAAGTAAACCTGTGATGGTTACGGATATTTCTGCAGATGTTGTCGAGCCGCAGATCGGTGCAGAGCTGCTGCAGGAACAGATAGCCGACGTTGAAGAGCCGCTCTTCGTCCAGTGGGATACGGGCAAGCGGGGAAAAGGAAACCGTAACTTTTTCCCTGCGCTGGTTGTAGAGCAGAGTTTCTTTTTCCGCTTCTTTTTTCGCCCAGTCCATCATGGCAGTTTCGTCTCCGGAGAACTGTGCTAGAAGATCATTGTATTTCCCGAGTTTTTTGTAGATGCGGGAAGAAGTTTTACCGTTATCTTTGCGGTAGGACTGCTTGATATAAACATCCTGATTACCTTTATTTCCAGTGATAGATACATACATAACGCTTTTCTCCTATAAATAAAATCCATTTTCTTTATTATACAACAAAGCGTACAAAGTAGCACTATAAAAACATAAAATTTGACAAAAAATAAGACATAGATGGCTTAAATAAAGGATTTGCATTAAAATGTTAAAAAAAGAAGTGTCAAACTCCCGGGCTGCAGGGAGGATTTCTTAATTTTTTTGTGGATTCTTATGTGAAAATTGCTTTTTACTTCCCTACGTGGTACAATAAAATGAATTATGACTATTTTTATATGTACCGAAAGGGAAGTAAGAAGATGAAGCAGAATTTTTTGAAAATACCCATTAACAGAATCCTTGCACTGATCCTGTTAGATATTATGTCTATTGTTGTGGCATCCTTTGCCGCATTATACATTCGCTTTGATTTCAGTTTTGAGGGAATCCCTCAGGAATACCTTATCAAATTTGAAAATATTATTGTCTACAATATCATACTGACATTACTCTTCTTCGCATTATGGAAGCTGTACAAAAGTGTATGGCGCTATGCCAGTGCGACGGAGCTGCTGAATATTGTATTCGCTACCACCTGTGCCAGTATAGCACAGATGATCCTGTGCCATATCCTGAACCAGAAGATGCCCCGAAGCTACTATGTTCTATATTGGTTCCTACTATTTGGAATGACTACGGTGATCCGGTTCAGTTATCGGATCTTACGCCTGATCAATTCCAAAAGGGCAGAATTGCGGGTGAAAAAGGACGGAAGCAATGTCATGCTCATCGGTGCCGGAGCAGCAGCGAATGCTATCTTAAAGGAAATTGAGACCAGCAGCTACTTAAACCTCAACCCCAAGTGTATTATCGATGATAATCCCGGATGCCATGGTAAATTCCTCCGGGGTGTGCCTATCGTCGGTGGCAGAGACAAGATCGCGGATGCCGTAGGACAGTACAATGTGGATGAGATCATCTTCGCTATTCCCTCTGCTAATACCCATGTAAAAAAAGAGATCCTGGATATCTGTAAAGAGACCGGATGTAAGATGCGAACCCTGCCCGGTATGTATCAGTTGATCAACGGAGATGTCTCCGTGGCTAAATTAAAAGAGGTGGAGATCGAAGACCTCTTAGGAAGAGATCCGATAGAGATCAACACGGAAGAAGTCCTGAACTATGTGAAGGATAAGGTCATATTGGTCACCGGTGGTGGTGGATCCATCGGAAGCGAGCTGTGCCGGCAGATCGCCGGTCATCAGCCGAAGCAGCTGATCATCGTCGATATCTATGAGAACAATGCCTATGCGATCCAGCAGGAGCTGATCCGTAAGTATCCGACGCTGGATCTGGTAGTGTTGATCGCTTCTGTACGCAATACGGAACGCATCGAGGATATCTTCCGCAGATATCGCCCGAACATCGTCTACCATGCGGCAGCCCATAAACATGTGCCACTCATGGAAGTCAGCCCCAATGAGGCGATCAAGAACAATGTCTTCGGTACCTATCGTACCGCACAGGCAGCAGATAAGTATGGTGTGGAGAAGTTTGTGCTGATCTCCACAGATAAAGCGGTGAATCCTACAAATGTCATGGGTGCCTCCAAGAGAATGTGTGAGATGGTGATCCAGATGATGAACCGTAAGTCACAGACCAATTTCGTGGCAGTGCGTTTCGGTAATGTATTGGGCAGTAACGGCAGTGTCATTCCCCTGTTCAAGAAACAGATTGCGGAAGGCGGCCCGGTTACCGTTACGGATCCGAACATTATTCGTTACTTCATGACGATACCGGAGGCGGTATCCCTGGTACTGCAGGCGGGCGCCTATGCCAGAGGCGGAGAGATCTTCGTATTAGATATGGGAGAACCAGTGAAGATCGTAGACTTGGCGACAAACCTGATCAAGCTGTCCGGATACAAGCCGGGAGAGGATATCGAAATCAAATTCACCGGATTACGTCCCGGGGAGAAGATGTATGAAGAACTACTGATGAGTGAAGAGGGATTGAAGAAGACTGCCAATAAAATGATCTATATCGGAAAACCCATCGAATTCGATGATGAAGTATTTCAAAAGCAGTTGGACAAGATCTATAAAGATGCTTATGACGAGACGGATAGGATTCGTGAGGATATTAAGGAAATCGTACCGACGTATCAGCTGAAAGAGCAAAGAAGATAGAATAGAAACAGGGAGGAAAAATGAATGGATAACAGACAGGATATGACGCATACACGGGAGATTGATTTGTTAGAATTGTTAATGACAGTGTTGATACATTGGAGAAGCATGATTGTAGTAATGATGTGTGGAGTAATAGTGCTGGGAGGAATGAGTTATATAAAATCTGTTCAGAATATTCAGAATATTCAGAGTCGGAATGAAAAACTTCAACAGGAAGAACAGTATTTTAATGAATTGAGTGGAAAATCAGAAGCAGAGCTCAGAGAACTGTTTGCAGAAAAAATGACAGAGGAAGAAATTACTAATGTAGAAAATGCATTTTTATACGAACAGCAATATAATGCTAAAAAACATTATTTGGAAACGTCAGAATTTATGCAGGCAGATTCTTTACATATGTATATTGCGGATTTGATTTACCAAGTTGATGCTTTAGACATGGCACAGGCATATAGCATCCGGGATGTATATGCAAATCTCTTAAACAGTGGGGAAATGAGAAGCCGGCTTGAAACAATTTGTAATAATAGTGTAGATACATTGCTTTTTATAGCAGGAGATGATGATACGGTTGATCTACATAACAGCAATGTTCTTCATGTGCAGATTGAGTATGTCGATGCAGATATGTGTGACGCTTTAGCACGAGATGTTATGAATTATATTGTAGAGAAACATACGGAAATCAGCGCTTCTGTAGGAGAACATGAGATTAATTTGATTGGGCAGTCTTATGCAGAAGTAAACGATTTAGACCTGCTGGATAGTCAGAAAGACCTGAAAACAGATATGATTAATCTGCGTACATCTGAGGCAAAGTTGACAAAGGACTTTTCGGCAGATCAGAAGAAATATTTCGACTTATTATGTATGCAGGAACAGAAGAATGTAGAAAAAACATCTGATCAGACACAAAATATATCCCTATCAGCTCCGGCAATCAGCAAAAAATATATGTTGATGGGAGCGATTTTGTTTGTTCTTGCTTATGCAGGGGTATTGTGTTTAAAGTGTGTTGCAAACAACAGAGTGCAAATAAAAGATGACTTGCAGGATCTCTTCGGAATTCCTCAATTAGGATTAATTACAAAAAAAGAGGAAAAGAAAAGAGTATTTTCCTTTATAGATGAATTGATAATGAGAATGTATTATCATAATTGCCGCAGATTTAATCGAACAGAAGCCACAGAACTTGCTGCCGTTGCTGTACACATGGCAGTAGAAAAAAATTCCTTGAATACGGTTTATTTTGTGGGAACAGGAATGGATGAGAATACACATCAATTTTGTGATGTTTTACAAAAAGAATTACAAGCATCTGGTATAGAGGTAATTGTAGCAGAGAATATTTTATACAATGCAGAAAATCTGAAAAAACTGGAAAAAGCAAAAGGCGCAGTATTGATAGAGACAATAGGAAAAACCATGTATACCGAGATCTTACAGGAACTGCAGTTGTTAGATAGACAGCAGATTAAAGTGCTGGGTGGGATTATGGTAGAAGAGTAAAAAGGCAGGAAGCACAAGAAATAAAGGAGCAGAAGATAATGCTGAAACAACAATTTGAACCGTTTAAATCAAAGATATGGTTATCCTCTCCGACAATGCATGGAGAAGAACAAAAGTGGGTAGATGAAGCAATTCAGACGAATTGGGTATCTACCGTAGGTGCTAATATCAATGAAATAGAAAGAATGGTATCAGAAAAAATTGAATGCGATTATGCAGTAGCTTTGTCCTCCGGTACTGCAGCATTGCATTTAGCAATCAGATTGTGTGGAGAAGTTCTATATGGGCAACCACGTGTGGGGCATGGAGTGTTAGAAGGAAAGAAAGTATTCTGTTCGGATATGACATTTGATGCTTCTGTGAATCCGGTAGCATATGAGGGGGGTGAGGCAGTATTTATAGATACTGAAAGAGACACCTGGAATATGGATCCTATAGCCTTGAGGAAAGCTTTTGAATTATATCCGGAGACGAAATTGATCGTGGTGGCACATTTATATGGTACTCCCGGTAAAGTTGATGAGATTCGCAGAATTGCAGATGAACACGGTGCTCTTATTGTAGAAGATGCCGCAGAGTCCTTTTGTGCCACCTATGAGGAAAAACAGACTGGTACCTTTGGCGATATCGGAGTGATTTCATTTAACGGAAATAAACTGATCACAGGCTCCAGTGGAGGAATGCTGCTCTGCAATCGTCAGGACTGGGCGGAAAAAATCAGAAAATGGAGTACACAATCCAGGGAAGATGCTCCATGGTATCAGCATGAGGAGCTTGGATATAATTACCGTATGAGCAATATCATAGCGGGAGTGGTCAGAGGACAGCTGCCCTATGCAGAAGAGCATAAAGCGCAAAAGAAAGAAATCTATGAGAGATATGCAGAAGGATTGAAAGGACTTCCGGTCCAGATGAATCCGGTGCACGGAGCCCCCAATTACTGGCTGTCCTGTATGATCATTGAGCCGGAAGCAATGTGCAAAAGTGTGCGGGGAGAACGGAAAGCAGTATTTGTTCCGGAGAGCGGGAAAAGCTGCCCTGCTGAAATATTGGAAGCTATCAGCAGTATCAATGCAGAGGGTAGACCTATCTGGAAGCCCATGCATATGCAGCCAATCTATCGCATGAATCCGTTTATAGTAAGAGACGGTAACGGCAGAGGACGCAGCAACGCCTATATCGCTGGGGATGTTATGGATGTTGGGGCAGATATTTTCGAGAGAGGTCTATGCCTGCCTTCGGATAATAAAATGACTGTGGAACAGCAGAATCGCATTATAGAAGTGATTCGAGCCTGTTTTGAATAAGCACTGATTTGGGAGATGAAAAGTGTGAAAAAGAAGAAAGTGGGAATGACTGTAGGAACAGTTGCAGTAGCCATTACACTGGCAGCTTATGTTGCCCGAAAGAGAGCAGAAAAAACAACCTATGGAGCACAGGGTATCTCTAAGATTACTCCTAGAAAAATGGGACTCTATGAGAAGTATATAAAGCGTGGAATAGATATTGTCTGTGCAACGGGAGCATTGATCGTATTCTCGCCAGTCTATTTGATAGTAGCACTGTTGGTCAAATGCAAGTTGGGATCTCCGGTTCTTTTCACACAGGAACGACCCGGACTTACAGAAGATGGTAGAGAAACAGTTTTCAAAATGTACAAATTTCGAACCATGACAGATGAACGGGATGAAAACGGAGAATTACTGCCGGATGAAGTGCGTCTCACAAAATTTGGACAGTGGCTTCGCAAGACCAGCCTGGATGAACTGCCGGAAGCCATCAATATTCTCAATGGAACCATGTCTGTGATCGGTCCCCGACCGCAGCTTGTTCGCGATATGGTATTTATGACTGAGGAGCAGAGGATGCGTCACACTGCCAAGCCGGGACTGTCAGGACTGGCACAGGTCAATGGTCGTAATGCAATCTCGTGGGAAGAAAAGCTGGATTGGGATTTGAAATATATCAGAAAAGTAAGCCTGTTGGAGGATTTGAAGATTATCGTAGCGACGGTGAAAAAAGCGCTGATCCACCAAGACGGGATCTCTCAGGAAGATATGGCAACGGCAGAGGATTATGGAGATTATCTCCTGCGGAGCGGACAAATCAGTCAGGACGAGTACGAAAAACAGCAGAAAAAAGCGAAGAAGATCATGAGTAGGGAAATTAAAAAAACAGTGGATGAGGAAGTAGCACAGTATAGCCAGCAGGGAGAACTGCCGAAATACAGTGCTCTGATGTCTCTCTATGTCAAGGAAAAACCGCAATATTTGAGCCTGGCGATTAAGAGTATGATAGACCAGACCTGGAAACCGGATGAGATCGTCATCGTGAAAGATGGTAAAATAACGCCGGAATTACAGGATGTATTAGATTTTTACACGGAAGAATACCCGGAGTTATTACATGTTGTTGGATATGAAGAGAACAGAGGGCTGGGATTGGCATTAAATTACGGACTGTCATATTGCACAAATGAGCTTGTAGCGCGCATGGATACAGACGATATCGCAAAGCAGGAACGGTGTGAGAAACAGGTGAAAGCATTTGTACTGCATCCAGATTATGCAATCATTGGATCCGCGGTAGATGAATTTTACGGTAATCCGGAGAACGTGACGAGCCGTAGGGTGGTTCCCACTCAGCCAGAGGAAATCTATCAGTTTGCAAAGCGCAGAAGTGCGTTCAATCATCCTTCTGTAATGTACCGGAAAAGTGTAGTGCTGGAGCATGGAGGATACGCAAACCTTCGCAGGAATCAGGATGTGGATTTGTTCGGCAGAATGCTGTTCGCCGGATGCAAGGCGGCCAACTTCGAAGAATCCCTGCTATGGTTCCGGTCTGACGAGAATCTGGCGAAACGACGGAAATCATGGGAAAATACCTGGAGTTATATTGATACTATTCGGAGATTTCATAAGATGGGGTATTCTGGTTGGATGGATGTAGTAGTGATAGCCGGGGCACAGACGTTGATGTATATCATGCCAATAGGTATACAGAACTGGTTATATAAAAAGTTTTTGAGAAAATAGAAATAGAAAATGTGGAAATATAGATGAAAATATCTGTTATTGTGCCGGTGTATAATGCCGAAAAATTTTTAAATAATTGCATAGAAAGTGTAGTACACCAATCTTACACCAACTGGGAATTACTGTTGATAGATGATGGGTCAAGTGACAGTAGTGCAGAAATTATGAAAGCCGCTTGCAAAAATGATGCTAGAATTAAGGAATTTCATCAAAAAAATGCAGGACCTGGTATTGCGAGAAATAAGGGAATAGAAATAGCAACTGGAGACTACATTGTTTTTTTGGATGCTGACGATTATATTGATTCCGAATATTTTGCATTATTGGAAAAAAATAAGGAAAAAGATATTGTTTTTGTTGACGTTGACCAGGTGACAAGTGATGGTAAAATTCTAAAAAGAGAAGCAATGTCTGACTACAAAAAATGGAGTATAGATAGAATCCTCAGATCACAGATGACAGGTAAAATTCCATGGGGCGGTGTGAGAAAAGCAGTTAGGCGTGAATTACTTAAGAGAGACCACATTAGCTATACTTCGCATACTGTTGGGGAAGAGGCATTATATAGTTTTCGAATTTTGAAGGAGGCAAAAACAGTAGGTTTTATAGAAAAACCGGTATATTTTTATGTTAACCATGAAAACAGTCAGTCAAAGACAGTTATGGATGATCCATGGGGTCCGGTGGTTGATGAAATGAAAGAGTACCTTATAATAAATGGATTATATGATGAATATGCGAATACTTTAAATGCTTTTAATCTTACGGCAACGGTAGTCTCGTTGGATAGAATTCAACAGATGTACAGAGGAACTATAAAAAAGGAAAAAGCTTCTGAAAGATTAAATCAATTCAGAAATGTATATGATAAAAAAGCAAAAATAGATAATTCAAATATGATGAATAAAGCAAAAATATTTGAATGGTCGATATTATGCAATATGTATAGACCGGTATTTTTCTTTAGTGCTATAAAGAAAATAATGAAGTAGAGATATGGTAAGAGGTAAGAAATGAAAATTGTATGTGTTGGATATTTGCAAGGAGCAGGTGGAGCAGAACGACAAATTATAATGTTAGCAAATGCATTGGCCGAAAGGCATCATGATGTGCACTTGGTTGTATTAGCTGAAAATAAAAGTAAATATTCAATAGCAGAAAATGTAATCGTACATGATCTTACAAACGCAGAGGATAGTAATAAAAAAAGGATTGTTGACAGATTTCGTGCATTAAAAAGTGAATTGTCAAAAATAAGACCAGATGTATCAATTCATTATTGGTTGCAGTCTGCATATATGTGTGCAATGATGAAAAAATCAATTACAGGACGCATCATATATTCTGAAAGAGGAGATCCGGGAGATGCAGAGTATAAGGGCATTCTTGGAGTTGTTCGTTATTTAGCATTCAGGAAGGTTGATGGATTTGTATTTCAATCGGAAGGGGCAAGAGACTTTTTTAAGGGAAGAGTTTTAAAAAAATCAATAGTAATTCAAAACTCTGTAGAGATACCGGAAGGAAAATTTTTACAGCCGTGCTTAAAAAGAGAAAGGAAAGTTGTAAATGTAGGAAGACTGCATCAACAAAAAAACCAGACATTATTGATAAATGCGTTTGCAAAAATTGCTGGCCAGTTTCCGGAGTATATATTAGAAATATATGGGGATGGGGATTTGAAAGAAATTTTACAGGAACAAATAGAGGAATTAGGCTTGCATAAGCGTATAGAATTGAAAGGAACAACTTCTCATATTCTTGAAAAAGTATATACTGCATCATTATTTGTACTCACATCAGACTATGAGGGAATGCCAAATGCACTTATGGAAGCTATGGCAATAGGAGTTCCTTGTATTTCAACAGATTGTAAACCAGGTGGAGCGAGAGATTTAATCAAGAATGGAGAAAACGGGTGGATTGTTCCACGAAATGATATCGAAGTGTTAGCAGAAAGAATGACTTCTGTTTTATCTTGTCCAGAACAGTCAGATAGAATGGCTAAGAATGCATTAGAAATCCGGCGGACACATTCATCAAAAAAGATATTTGACAGATGGGAAAATTTTATAATAGCCTTTAGAGATTAAGAGGATATATAGGTGTATAGAGATAGAGAAAGTAAGAATACGTATGCCATAGCATTGACAATATTAATTATTAGTAATATATGTTTTTATACAATGGAACATCTTAAGCTATATCTATTGTTGACTATGATTGGTCTGATAATAGAATTCTATGAGATAATACGAAAAATTAATTTCAGAAGGATTCCAATTTATTCATGCATTATATGGCTGGGTATTATATATACTATTTTTACAATTAATGGAATTTTTAGAGTGAGATATGGAACTTATAATTGGGACATGATGCTGTATACGTGTGTACAAAATGGTGCAATATTTATAGCATTAAAAGAAATTGTTATATCACCTAAATATTTTCAATATATAAGAAATGTTATTTTAACCTCATCCATTTTTTCGCTGTTTGTTTTAGCGTTTTTTGAAATCAGTAATTTGGAAGCTGGTGGAGTACGAATAGGAGATTCTTTAAGCGGAAATGTTAATGTAGCAGGAGCTAACTTTGGAATTTTATCTATCTTTATGGTATATATATGCGAGAAGCAAAAAAAATTTTTTAATTGGATTATATTAGCCTTTGTTGTAGGTGTGATGCTTTTAACAGGTTCCAAAATGACATTAATTATTTTAGCATTAGATTTAGTTTATTTCTTTATAAATTCCCAAAATAAGGGAGTGACGTTACTGCTGGTAATTGGAGCGGGAATAATATTGTTGTTTTTAGTATTTTCAGTTCCTGTTTTTTATAATGTTATCGGATATAGGGTGGAGGATATGATGTACCAGTTATTCGGAATAGGACCGGGACATGCATCGAATTCTACAAATGTGCGAAAGATAATGCTTATGGAAGGATTTACTTTTATGTGGGATCATCCCATATTTGGTGGAGGAGAAAAATACTTTGGAAGTCTGACAAGTACGGTTTATTCATATAGCCATTGTAACTATACAGAATTGTTATGTAATTTTGGAATTGTAGGATTTGCAGTATATTATGTTCCGCTATTTAATAATCTATATATGTTAGTAAAAAATCAGCATATATATAAAGAACTATTACAATTAGGAACGGTACTATTAGTAAGTAGATTATTACTAGATTGGATGCAGGTTACACATTCAGAACCTTGTGTTGGATATATTCCTATGATTTTTTCGTTTGTATGTGTAGAAGCATTGATTAAAAATAATAGCACAAATAGGAGAGAGAGTAGAAATAATGTCGAAAATAGATACGATAAAATATTTATGGAAAAACAATAAGAGAGAATTAGGAGTTGCAGTATTTAATCATTTAGTACATATTGGAATTTTTAATTTCATGTCAGATAGCGCATTTGTAAAATTGACATATAAGGTTCATGTAGGGAAAAAATTAAATCTGGAGATGCCTGCAGGTTTTAATGAAAAACTACAGTGGTTAAAAATATATGACCACAATCCCAAGTATGTAGATTTAGTTGATAAGGCTCAGGTAAAGGAAATAGTTGGGAAAATAGTAGGCGAAGAATATATTATACCGACAATAGGAATATGGGATAACTATGAAAGCATCAATTTTGCTGAGCTACCGGATCAGTTTGTTTTAAAATGTACACATGATTCAGGTAGTGTCTGCGTATGCAAAGATAAGGATCAGTTTAATTTTGCCAATGCAAAGAAGAAATTGAGCAAGGCCTTATCACATAATCTTTTTTACTGGGGAAGAGAATGGCCATATAAGGAGGTTAGACCACGTATTATTGCGGAGAAGTACCTGGATGATGGAAATAATGGATTGATCGATTATAAATTCATGTGCTTTAACGGTAAAGCAAAATGTGTATTTACAGTGACGAATAGATTTTCCCAAAATGGTATGCATGTAACTTTTTATGACATGGATTGGAAAATAATGCCGTTTACCAGACATTATAAAGCAGACAATGAGCCAATTCAAAAACCAAAATCTTATGATAAAATGTTAGAAATGGCAGAAAGACTTGCTTCAGATCTGACATTTGCAAGAGTTGATTTTTACGAGGTTAATGGTCATCCCTATTTTGGAGAAATAACATTGTGTCCCGGAAATGGAATAGAGGAATTCAAGCCAGAGGAGTGGGACAATATATTAGGAAGCTGGATGATTTTGCCAACAAAAAAAGAATTAGAGGAAAGAAATAAGTGATAGGCACAAATATAGTAGGCATAGTTAAAAAAGATACATTCTCATATCCCGATAAAGAGGAATTATTTCGACCGGGGGAGCGGTATCCGGAATATATTTTTGAGGAATATTCAACGCTCAGAAATGAAATATATGATGCTGTGAGAGAGTCTATAAAGATAATGGGACTCGACAGAGGACGAATAGGTGAAAAAGAGTGGAATCCATTCGGAGATTTTATTATGCCGGGAATGACCGTTCTTATAAAACCGAATCTCGTGATGGATATTAACAGGGCCGGAGCAGGAACGGACTGTCTGTATACGCATCCCTCTGTTGTGGCGCCAATTATTGACTATACGATTAAGGCTTTAGGTGGAAGAGGGAAGATTATCGTTGGAGATGCACCGGTTCAAGAATGCAATTTTGAAAAATTAATTCAGGATAGTGGATATCAGGAGTTAATTTCTTATTATCAGAAAAAAGGAGTAGATATTTTATTACTCGATTTACGTGGCGCAGCTTCGGTTGAAAAAAATGGTATATATCATTTAGAAGAAAGAACAAATAGTAAAGGAACCATTATTGATTTAAAACAAGATAGTGAATTTTATGAACTGGATGAGGAAATAAAGAAACGATTAAGAATAACAAATTATAATCCGGAAACAGTAAGCGGACATCATACAGGAGATACAAATGAGTATATGATCAGCTCTTGTGTCATGGATGCAGACGTAATTATAAACGTTCCAAAACCGAAGACACATAGAATTGCTGGAATGACGGCAGCATTGAAAAATTTTGTAGGTATCAATGTTCGGAAAGAATATTTACCTCATCATACAATGGGGGATCATTCAACGGGTGGGGATGAATCTGATATTGATGGGGTAATATTGAATTTGAGATCAAAATGTTTGGATAATAAAAACAGATGTCAGGATCGAGAAAAATATATACAAGCTAAGATATGGCTTTTGGGAGTTAGAATTTTCTCACTTGCAATGAAAAATAAGAGCAAATATAGAGAAGGGTGTTGGTATGGCAATAATACAATATGCAAAACCATAGCTGATATAAATAAAATAGTATACTATGCGGACCAGAATGGGGAGATGCAAAAGAAACCGCAACGTAAGGTTTTAATTATTGCGGATATGATAGTTAGTGGTCAGGGAAACGGACCATTAAATCCTCATCCAAAGAATGTAGGAATGATAGTAATAGGCGATAATCCCGTTTATGTGGATGAGACAATAGCAAAGGTTATGGGATTTGACAGTAGAAAGATTCCAACATTACAACTAATTAAAAAGACAACAGGGAAAAAATATAGTTTATTGGAAAAAGATGAAGAAATTTTAATCAGATCAAATACAAACTATGATGGAAAAAGACTAGATGAGATTGTAATGGAAAATATAGATGCTTTTGAACCTGCATCTGGATGGAAAGACCATATAGAACTAATTGATAAAGGAGTAAAGACTTTATGACAAGACATTCAGAAAAAAAAATTGCAGCCAGAGCAAAGTTTCGAGATAAACTTTTGGAATCGTCCAATCCTGTGGTGGCTTTTTTAACCAAAATGGCCATGTTTTTTAAAATTAAAATGTGGGCATTTATAGAATGGATAACAGCGGCATTGCGTAAAATGGGAGTTCGATGGAAAAAATATGAGTGGTTAAAGCAATATAAAAATAAATATGATGGAAAGAGATGTTTTATTGTTGCGACAGGTCCCAGTTTGACCGTGGAAGATTTGAGCCTGCTCAAAAATGAAATTACCTTTGGCATGAATTCTATATGTATGTCTTCTAAGTTGACGGATTGGATTCCGACCTTTTTTGGAGTTCAGGATCAAAATGTATATCGAAAAATAAAGGATTCTTTAGAGAATTACCCCTGCGAGAATATTTTTGTGGGAAGCACCGTCTCATTCGAGTGCGATATAAAGGACAGTTATAAAGAATTTCCTATGCATACAAGGTATCATTTGTTTGAGGGTGATTATTTGCACAAAAATTTCGCAAAATTTAGCGATGATTGTTACGCTGTTGTATATGATGGATTTACAATCACATATTCACTCATACAGCTGGCCATTTATTTTGGTTTTAAGGAAATTTATTTATTAGGAGCAGACTGCAATTATGAAGTAGGAAAACCTCAACATTTTATTGAGCATGGAAGTGATGACAAAAATATTGCTTTTGCGAAAGAAAGAATGTTTGTAAGTTATGAGGTGGCGAAAAAATATGCAGACACCCATGGCATAAAAATATATAATGCAACGAGAGGGGGAAAACTGGAGATCTTTCCAAGAGTTAAATTGGAAGACGTAATTAATGGGGAATAAAAGTAATCAAGTAGTGAGAGGATGAAATGATGAGGAAAGCTCAAAAACGTATGTCGTCTTCACGATTAAGAATGCTATCCAAAAATGCAGTAATATTGGGAATCGGAAATTTTTCAAGTAAGATTCTTGTCTTTTTTTTGGTTCCGTTATATACAAATGTTTTAAGTACTTTGGAATATGGAAATTATGATTTGGCTATTACGACGATACAGCTGGCTGCACCTATTATTACGGTCAATATTTCTGATGGTGTGATGCGTTTTCTTTTTGAAAAGGATAAAAGTAAAAGTGATGTAGCAACAATAGGTTTCAGGTATTTGTCAATTAGTTGTGTGATATTTGCAGCTTTCTTAAGCTTATGTAGATATATTGGATGGCCGCAGTTTTTGCTTGAAAATACTATATGGATTTTGCTCTACTATATAGGATTCATATTTCAGGCATATGCATGTCAGTTAGCTAAGGGTCTGGAAAAAGTCGGAGATATCTGTATTGCCGGATTGATTGGAACTGTGACTACGATTGCCCTAAATATTGTTATGCTGCTTGTGCTGAAAATGGGAATTGTCGGTTTTTTTGTAGCAAATACACTGGGAAATATTTTTCAGGTAATATACTATGCTATTCGACTGAAAATATGGGAATATATTAGGGTAAGGGGGCATGTATCTGGTGAACTGCATAAAGAGATGGTCACATATAGTGCTCCATTGATTTTGTCATCACTGGCATGGTCCATCAATAATTCACTGGACAAGTACATGGTAACTTCATTTTATGGAGCTGACAAAAGTGGTTTATTGGCGATTGCATACAAAATACCTACAATATTGAATGTGTGCAGCATGTTTTTTATACAGGCATGGCAGATATCGGCAATAGCAGAGTACGAAAGCGGGGATTCCAAGAAATTCTTTAGTAAAATTTATATAGCATTTAATTCGATTGTAGTAGTGGGATGCTCGGGTCTTATTTTTTTGACAAGACCTATTTCGAAAATATTATATGCGAAAGAATTTTATGAGGCATGGCAGTATGTCCCATTTTTGCTTATCTCAACCTGCTTTTCAGTGTCCGCAACATTTATAGGTCCATTGTTATCTGCCAATAAAGATTCTGGAAGTATGGCAAAATCTGCTATAATGGGTGCGATTACCAATGTTGTTATGAATTATATACTTATTAAGTATGTAGGGGTTTTAGGGGCTACAGTTGCAACGGCAATATCGAGTTTTGTTATATTTAGTATGAGAAAGCATGCGGCAAAATCTTTATTAGAATTTAAAGCCTTAAGAAATGGTTATATTTCGTGGTGCATATTAATAGTACAAGCTTTGTTGGAGATTAAATACCAAAATTATATAGTTGGATTTGTAGGGGTTATTGCTATATGTATTCTTAATTTAAAAAATTTGCTCGAACTGACCAGGCACTATTTAAACAATGAAAATAAATAATGGAGGAGATTATAATGAAAATAGTATCATTTATTCCAATTAAGTTAAACAATCAGAGACTTCCCGGAAAAAATACAATGATCTTGAATGGACGACCTACTTGTGATTACATTTTTGATACCATCAGTAAGGTAGATAGCATTGATGAGAAATATGTATACTGTAGTGATGAGGCAATTAAGCCGTACATCCAACCCTATGAAGAGAAGGGGCTGCATTTTTTAAAGAGAGATCCTTATCTGGATGGTTTCCAGGTAAAGGGTCTGGAGATTATAGACAGATTTGTAAAGGATGTTGACGCAGACATTTATGTTCTGACTCATGTTACACAACCGTTTACTAAGAGCGAGTCCATAAAAAAAGCCTTGGAAAAGGTAATTTCCGGAGAGTATGATTCTGCATTTTCGGCAGTTGTTCTTCAGGATTATATGTGGATGAACGGAAAACCTTTTAACTATGACATGAAAAATATAGTAAGAACACAAGATCTGGATCCTATATACATGGAAACAGGTGCTTTCTTTATTTTTAGAAAAGAAGTTTTTACAAAGTTGGGACAGAGAATAGGCAATAAACCGTATATATATGAAATAGACCAGTTTGAAGCAGTAGACATTGATACAGCGGAAGATTTTGAATTTGCTAAAGCAGTAGCGGCATATCTGGAAAAGAAAGAGGCCATAAAATGAAAAATGTCAGAGTTTTGGATTGCACATTAAGAGATGGTGGACGTATTATAGACTGTGCATTTGAGGATCAGGAGATAAAAGAAATTGCTCAGAGGCTGGAAGAGGCTAACATTGATATCATAGAAGTTGGCTTTATACGTGATGGAAGAAAGGTTCATTATGAAGGCAACAGTACTTTTTTCACAGATGTTAATCAGATAAAACCGTTTATAAAGCGAGATAATCCAAATGCAATATATACGGCATTTATAGATTATGGGATGTGTGATATAGATAATTTAGGAGAATATGATGGTTCTTCCATAGATGCAATTAGATTTGGTTTTACAAAAAAGAACTATGATGAGGAAAAAGAAGAAGTTTTACGTTGGATAAGGATTATAAAAGAAAAAGGATATAAATTATTTATACAGGGCGTAAATTCTTTGAATTATTCGGACAGGGAGCTGTTGGAAATAGTTGATATGGTAAATGAAGTACATCCATATAGCTTTGGCATTGTAGATACTTATGGTGCAATGTATATGGATGATGTTGATCGATTGTATGGTCTGATAGACCATAATATGCTTCCGGATATATGTATCAACTTCCATTCTCATAATAACTATCAACTTTCTTTTGCATTTGCCCAGGAGGTAATAAAATTAAGCGGAACAAATAACCGACAGATCATTATAGATGGAACACTTGGGGGAATGGGAAAAGTAGCTGGTAATCTTAATACAGAACTGATTGTAGATTTTCTTGTGAGAAAGAAGCATTACAATTATGAAATAGAGGATATTCTCGATATGATTGATGATTATATTTATAAATATAGTCTGGAGCATAAGTGGGGGTATTCTACGGCGGCAATGATGGCTGGAATCTATAAGTCTCATCCTAACAATATAATTTATCTAACAGAAAAATTCAGACTGGATACTAAAGATATAGGAAAAATTCTATCTATGATAGAGCCGGGCGAAAGGCAAAGATATAATTATGACAATATAGAACGGTTGTATACAGAATATGTTTCAGAAAAAATAGATGATAAAAATGCGGTCAATTCATTACGCGAAATTATGCGTGGAAAAGATGTCCTGGTTATAGCACCAGGAAAGACATATAATACACATCGGAATGAAATCAACAATTATATAGAAAAAGTCCGCCCTATTGTAATCAGTGTCAATTTTGTCATGGAAGACAAAGAAGCTTATGCTTTTTTTGGTAATCCTAAGAGATACGCAAGATTAGGAGAAAAAAGAGTGGGGCATAAAGTAATAATTTCATCAAATATAAGATGCGATGACAAGAAAAATATCGTAGTAAATTATCACAGCTTAATAAACAGAGGATATAAGTATTTTGAAAATTCCACTATAATGTTGCTTAATTTGCTTAAGAGAGTAAATCCTGGCAAAATTGCAATCGCTGGATTTGATGGATTTAGGGAAGACGAAGTTGAGAACTACGCTGACAGTTCATTCCAAAACAAGAGGCATATAGGAGAGTTTGCTACCCTTAACAAAGAGATAACAGAAATGTTTAGCGATATTATTGATACTATGTATCCAGACTGTGTTTTTGAAATGATTACGCCCAGCTTATACGAAAGTGCACTGAAAAAATAGTGCATTGTCGTTAGAGGAGAAGAATATGTATAACATAAAATATCTTGTAATGGATGTTGATGGAACTTTGACTGATGGAAAAATATATATGGGAAATCAGGGAGAAGTATTTAAGGCATTTAATATAAAAGACGGCTGTGGCATAAATGATGTTCTGAGGCAAAAAGGAATAGAACCAATAATAATTACCGGTAGAGAGTCGGAAATAGTGTTAAACAGATGTAAGGAACTAAAAATTACACGAGTGTATCAGGGAATTCATAATAAACTGAACAAATTGTATGAAATCACTGATAACTTGAATACTGTAGCCTATATCGGAGATGACATTAATGATTTATCTTGTATGATACCGATCAAGGAGGCTGGTGGACTGGTTGGCTGCCCCAAAGATGCAGCCAACCAGGTATTAGCAATATCTGATTATGTTGCAGAACATAATGGTGGAGATGGAGCAGTAAGGGATTTTATTGAGTGGATTGTGAGGAGCGAGGTATGATAAGGGACTATATACCAGAGTCTGTAAAAGAAGTTGTTCGAAAATACAAACATAAAAAACGATTAAAAGTTTCCGTGGGGGGGAGAACCGAATAATTACATATGATATTCATCCTTCGGTAAAGCTGGGGCATAATATATATCTGGCAAAGAATGTTAGTTTAAGAGAGAATGTGAGAATAGACGATTACTCTTATTGCTCGCAGAATACTATTATTTTTTCAAAATCCAGTGTGGGAAAATTTTGCAGTATAGGATATAATGTACAGATTGGTGTACCGGAACATCCGCTAAACTTTTTTTCAACATCTCCCACAATCTATAGACAATCAAAGTTGTCCAAATATTGTGACTGGGCTCAGGATGATATTAATATACCGGTAAGAATTGAGAATGATGTGTGAATAGGCAGTAATGCAATAATATTGCAGGGAGTAAACATAGGAAATGGTGCAATTGTGGCAGCAGGAGCAGTTGTAACGAAGGATGTGCCTCCTTATGCAGTTGTGGGGGGAGTACCGGCAAAATTGATAAAATGGAGAGTGCCGGAGGAACTAAGAGAAAAGCTGGAAAAGAGTAAATGGTGGAAACACGATCTGACCTGGATTGAGCAGTTTGGGGCAGAAATTTATAACAATAGGGAAAATAGTGTAAAAATGGAAAATGTTGAACGCTAGGAAATTACGGAAAGGTGATCTATGAATAAGAGGGAACGGAACCAACAGATTGAAGGTCTTAGAGGAATTGCATGCCTGCTGGTTGTATTTCACCATATAATATGGTCTTTCAATTACAATTTTTTAGATACTGCATGGGCTGTCAAAATTTCAAAATATGCAGGATTAGGAAGATTTGGCGTAATTGTTTTCTTAATTATAAGTACATGGTTTATGGTGGATTGCCCATGGGTACCAACAGAGTCTGTATTTAAAGAAACTTATAAACAATTAAAAATCAAGATAGAAAAATTGTACCAAAAATTGTGGCTGCCCTATGTTTTATCTATAACAGTTATTTATGCTGTTACGAGAGGGGCTACTAAGATTGATTTAGCGGTATCGCTAAAGACATATTTTCTTAATTTAACAATGCTTGCAGGAATTATTCCTCATGTGAATTATGTGGATGGGGCGCATTGGTATATAGCGACATTAATATATTTGACAATTGTGGTTACTGTTATAGAGAAACTTTTCAAGGGAAATAGCTACATTTATATACTATGGATATTAGGCTCTTTTGCAGTTAAGGGATATTTGCCCAGCTCACTTAGAGACTTTACCGGAATTATAGTAATTGTCATAATGGAAAGAAAAATATTGTCGTGTGCTGCATCGTTGAAATATAGAATTCCAATCATAATTGCAATTGTTGTTTCAGGTCTTTACACAGTATATTTCCAAGGAGTCTTTTTTACAATACTATTTGTAATTTCAAATATTATTTTCTTACTGGCAGTAAATAATAAATTATCAGTATTGTCTGCGAAGGGAATAGTATGGTTTGGTGAATTGTCATTGTATCTTTACTTGATTCATCAAAAAATTTCTTACGTTATTGAATTTTATACAATGGAAATAGTCAATAAGTATTGGGTACAATTTGTCGCATATATTGTGGCGTTTATAGTATCTTTAATGTTAGCATTGCTTATAAGAAAAACAGTGACAAGTATACAAAGGGTTGCTACTATTACAAAAAAATAAAAATGATTTCTATAGGGGGGTGCATTGAAAGTGGAAATAAATGGAAGCAAGAAAGTTTTAAAACTAACAAATCCAATTTTTATTACCGGTGTTGCCGGTTTCATAGGTTCTAATCTTGCAAAACGATTATTAGCGACTTTTTCTGAGACGGATATAGTTGGTCTGGACAATATGAATGACTATTATGACGTTCGCCTGAAGGAATATCGTCTGAAAGAATTGATGAAGTATGATAATTTTACTTTCATAAAGGGAAATCTTGCGGACAAAAATCTTATCAATAGTATTTTCCAACAGTATCAGCCCCAGATTGTCGTAAATTTAGGAGCACAGGCAGGTGTGCGTTATTCCATCACGAATCCGGACGCATACATAGAGGCGAATCTGGTAGGATTTTATAATATACTAGAGGCTTGTAGACATTCTTATGATGAGGGGAATATGCCTGTGGAACATTTGGTGTATGCTTCCAGCTCTAGCGTGTATGGTAGCAATAAGAAGGTGCCATACAGTACAGAGGACAAGGTGGATAACCCGGTCAGCTTATATGCAGCGACTAAAAAGTCCAATGAACTGATGGCCCATGCGTATTCAAAACTGTATAATATTCCGTCTACTGGACTGCGATTTTTTACGGTATATGGACCGGCAGGACGCCCGGATATGGCATATTTTGGATTTACGAATAAGTTGCTTCACGGAGATACAATCCAGATTTTTAATTACGGAAACTGTAAGAGAGATTTTACTTATGTAGATGACATCGTTGAAGGTGTTGTAAGGGTAATGCAGGGGGCACCGAAGCGTGAGAACGGAGAGGATGGTCTGCCGATTCCACCCTACGCAGTATATAATATTGGAAATCAGAATCCGGAGAACCTTCTTGATTTCGTACAGATCCTGCAGGAAGAATTGATCCGCGCAGGCGTGCTGCCGGAAGATTATGATTTTGAGGCACACAAAAAGCTGGTGCCTATGCAGCCGGGAGATGTACCGGTGACTTATGCGGATACCAGTGCATTGGAGAGAGATTATGGCTACAAGCCTTCAACACCGTTGAGGATAGGATTACGTAAGTTTGCAGAGTGGTACAAGCAGTTCTATATGCCGTAGCAAATAGAACTGTTTAGGAATAAAGATATAGTACTTGGAGATAAATATATGCTATTTAATTCTATTAACTTTATGATTTTCTTTCCAATCGTTGTATAGATTTATTTTATTATACCCGATAAAGTAAAATATATATGGCTGTTGGCAGCAAGCTATTTCTTTTATATGTGCTGGAATGCAAAATATATTATTTTGATTTTTGCTTCAACTGTTATTACATATGTAAGCGGCCTGCTGATAGATAAGGTTAAGGATACAGATTATAAAATACTGACGCAAAATGGACTAAAAAAGGTAATTGTTTTTGGAAGCGTAATAATTAATCTGAGCATACTTTTTTATTTTAAATATATTAATTTTGCTGTTGAAATTATTACCAGGGTGTTAGCTAAAACCAATGTTAGTGTGAATATACCTGTGTTTGATGTTATTCTTCCAGTAGGAATATCTTTTTATACTTTCCAGGCATTGAGTTATACAATAGATGTTTATCGTGGCGATATTTATGCAGAAAAAAATTTTTTACGATATGCTTTATTTGTTTCTTTTTTCCCTCAACTAGTGGCAGGACCAATAGAGAGATCACGCAACTTATTAAAGCAGTTAGCTGTACCGAAGAAATTCAGTTTTGAAAATGTGAGGGAAGGACTCTTACTTATGCTGTGGGGGTTTTTCTTGAAGATTGTACTGGCAGATAGAATAGCAATATTTGTAGACACTGTATATGCAAACTATACTACATACTCTGGAATGTATGTGGTTGTTGCAACAGTTTTGTTTGCAGTACAAATCTATTGTGATTTCTTTGGGTATTCAACAATCGCAATGGGAACAGCAAAAGTTCTAGGTGTTGATTTGATGGAAAATTTTGATGCTCCATATATGGCTGCATCTGTTGCGGAATTTTGGAGAAGATGGCATATTTCGCTAACCTCATGGTTTAAAGATTATTTGTATATCCCTCTAGGTGGTAGCAGAAGAGGGAAATTACGTAAGTATGTTAATAAAATGATAGTTTTTTGTGTAAGCGGACTGTGGCATGGAGCATCCCTGTCATTTGTGATGTGGGGAGGAATGAACGGTGCATATCAGGTTGTAGGAGAAATTATGCAACCAGTTAGGAGTAAGTTGGTTCATCTGTTGCGGCTGAATAAGGAATCCCTTGGACATAGACTTCTGCGTACAATAAGTACCTTTATACTGATAGATTTTTCGTGGATATTTTTCAGAGCTAATGGATTTAAAGAGTCTCTACGGATTATTAAGTCAATTTTTGTAAAGAATCCATGGATCCTTTTTGATGGGTCACTTTATAGTTGCGGTCTTGACTATAAGAATTTTCATTTAATGCTAATATCTATATTAATTCTGGTATTTGCAGATTATTGTAAAACAAGAGGAATTAGAATAAGAGATGTAATTATTAAGCAAGATTATTGGTTTAGATGGTTGTTCATATCAATATCAATTGTGGTGATATTGACTTTTGGGATTTGGGGACCAAATTACAATGAAGCCAATTTTATTTATTTTCAATTTTAAGGTATTAGATATTATGAAAAAGATTAAACGAATTATCAGTTGCGCTATTACAATTTGCTTGACAATAGGAATTTTAACCTATTTGACTGATTTGATGGAACGAAAGTCAAGCGATCAGAAGTATGAGGATTTTTGGAAGCAAGAGGAAGGATTTGATGTTCTGTTTTTTGGAACGAGTCATATGATTAATGGTGTTTTTCCAATGAAATTATGGGATGATTATGGAATTGTATCCTATAATTTTGGTGGACATTCTAATCAAATTGCAACTACCTATTGGGTTATGGAGAATGCGTTGGACAAAACAAAACCTCAGGTTGTTGTTATAGATTGCTTAGAGGTAGAAAACCAAAGAAAATGTTCAGACATTTTTTCTTATGTTCATTTGTCATTAGATACATTTCCTCTAAGCTGCAACAAAATTAAAGCAATATGGGATTTGTTGGATGATCCTGTACTAGAGCAAGATATTGCAGATGGAAAAGCGAGGACAAGTGCGGAACCAAGAACAAAAATAGGATTATTATGGGACTATTCTGTATATCATTCGAGGTGGAATGAAATTAACCAAAATGATTTTGAACCGGCATCAACATATGAAAAAGGAGCTGAATCAAGAATTGGAGTTAGGAGTACGCAACTTAATAGAATAAATAAAGACGAAAAGATACTTCCTGGTTCAACAGGAGATATTTATTTAAGGAGAATGATTGAAGACTGCCAGGATCGCGGAATAGAAGTTGTTTTAACATATCTGCCTTTTTCTGCAGCACCAGTTCAACAAATGACTGCAAACTATATTTATGATATTGCGGAAGAATATAATGTTGGATATATAAATTTTTTGGATACAGATATTGTCAATTATCAAACAGATATGTACGATGGTGAACACTTAAACCCTTCTGGAGCAAGAAAAGTAACATCTTACATAGGAAAATATTTATTTGATAATTATAATGTGTGTGATCATAGCGTTGACGGAAAATATGAATTTTGGAATAAAGATTATACAGAATATACTAATTTCGTGAACAATAATATTAATAATTGCTCAAGTATTAATGAATATCTTATGTTGTTAGCTGGTGATGACTTAGAAATCAGAATGGATATTCGCAATAAGGACATCTTTAAGAACCAGTTAATAATGAATTTATTGGAGAATATAGGAGTTGATACAAATCAACTTTCCTGTAAGACAGACTTTATTATTATAAAAGATTATGGGCAGAAAATCTATGTGATAGATAATATACGTAATGCCGAACCTACTCAAATGACAGAATTGGGGAATGCATCGTTACGGTATGACCTTGATGGAGAAGAAGGAGAGTATGGATTATATATTGAAGACGAGCAAGTTATGTTGGGAAATTCTCTGGATAATACAGCCATCCAAATTGATGTTTATAGAAATGATACAAAGATAGATTCTGTGCGGTTTGCGTCATCTACACTGGATGATATAACTGAGGAAATAAAATTAACAGCTGTGCGCTGAGTGGTGAGAGAACAATGAATGAATTGAAGTGCGTAATCAAATTTAATCAGACCTACCATAGAGAACCGGACGGTGTCTCTTTTTGCCCATATAGAATTTGTCCGTTGGGAGCGCATGTAGATCATCAGTATGGGAAGATCAATGGTCTGGCTATTAATTATGGGATAAATATTGCCTATGCGGCGAAACATAATGGTGTTGTCGAATTGTCTTCATTGAATTTCCCGAAGCGAGCGCAATTTCATCTATCTGCAGTACCGGAAGAAAAGGTTGGAGACTGGGCGGATCATCTTAGAGGAGCGGTGAAGATATTAGCTGAACTCTACCCCTTAAGAGTGGGATTATGTGGTGTAATCGAAGGAAGCCTTCCTATCGGAGGGCTATCGTCCTCTGCTGCGGTAATTATCTCATTTATGGCAGCATTGTGCAGATTAAATAATATTACTTTACAAGAGACTGAACTGATTCTGCTTGCCAAGCGGGTAGAAAATGAATACGTGGGAGTTTCTTGTGGTAAGTTGGATCAAAGTTGTGAAGTTTTATGCAGGAAGGATCATTTATTGTATCTGGATACGAAGGACGATACATATGAATTGATTCCCACTAGTCCATCTATGAAACCTTATAAGATAGCAATCTTCTTCTCGGGACTGGAACGTTCTCTTGTAGGTTCAAAGTATAATATGCGTCAAGATGAATGCAAGGCAGCAGCCTATGCACTGCAGGCATTTAGCGGCCAGGAGTATGGAAAGTTTGCAGATACTAGATTGCGCGATGTACCGGTAGAGATTTTCCGGGAATATGAGGAGCGATTGCCTGAAAGCTGGCGGAAGCGTGCTGTGCATTACTATGAGGAAACAGCGAGGGCAGAAGCTGGTGCGGAGGCATGGCGTAGAGGAAATCTGGAGGAATATGGGCAGCTTATATTTGAAAGTGGATATAGTAGCATCTATAATTACGAAAGCGGATCCCCGGAACTGAAGACATTATATGATATCATGAGTGCGATGGAAGGAATCTATGGTGGTAGATTTTCCGGAGCAGGATTCAAGGGATGTTGCATGGCGCTGATCAATCCGGAGTATGCGGAGCAGATTGAGAAGCAGGTAGAGGAACGCTATCTGGAAACATATCCGGCACTCACCGGAAAATATTCTTTTCATCTGTGTGAAAGTGCAGATGGAGTAACGATTCGATAAGACGAGGATAAATGTATGAAATGTGTAGTACTTGCAGCGGGGTATGCGACCAGATTATACCCTTTGACAGAGAATTTCCCTAAGCCATTGCTTCCGGTAGGTGGTAAACCGATATTAAACTGGCTATTGGATGATATAGATATGCTTCCGGAAATCGATGAGCATGTGATTATAAGCAACCATAAGTTTATTTCGCATTTTACAAAATGGAAAGAAGAGCAGAATCTGAAAAATCCAATTACTATATTGGATGACGGTTCACTGGATAATGATCATCGTCTGGGAGCGGTGAGAGATATTCAGTTTGCCATAGAGACATTGAAATTGGAAGATGATTTGCTGGTTATTGCTGGAGACAATGTGTTAGACTTTTCGTTGGCTGGATTTGTCGCATACATGCGAGAGAAGGGAAAATCCTGTGTGATGTGTCATGAAGAAAACAATATCCAGAAGCAACAAAAAACAGCTATTATTACAAGAAATCTAAATGGACTGATTACTTCTTATGAAGAAAAACCGGAGCAACCGAAGGGAAATTTGGCAGTGCCACCGTTTTATTGCTATCGGAACGAGGATGCGAAACGAATTACAGAAGCGTTGGAAGATGGCTGCGGTGTTGATGCCCCGGGAAGTTTTGCAGCATGGCTGTCCAGACATACGGAAGAGTATGCCTGGATTATGCCGGGAAAAAGATATGACATCGGAGATCGTAAGAGCTATGATGAAGTATGCGAGAGGTTTAGTCTCTCTTAAAGATATCTCTGGTATATACTTTTTCAGCAACGTCATCTAGAGATTTGTCATATCTATTTGCAATGATGATTTTGCTCATTTTCTTAAATTTCTTCAGATTATTTACAATAGTAGAGCCGAAGAAGGATTCACCATCCTTGAGAGTAGGCTCATAGATTACAACGGTGACACCTTTCGCCCGGATTCTTTTCATAATACCTTGAATAGAGGATTGGCGGAAGTTGTCAGAGTTGCTCTTCATCGTCAGACGATATACCCCTACTACTACTTTGGTTTCTTTTGCAGGATCCCACTGACTGTTTGCTTCATAGGCACCGGACAGTTCCAGTACACGGTCGGCAATGAAATCTTTTCGCGTGCGATTACTTTCTACAATGGCAGACATCATGTTCTGTGGAACATCCTGGAAGTTCGCCAGCAGCTGTTTGGTATCTTTGGGCAGACAGTAGCCGCCATAACCGAAGGACGGATTGTTGTAATGTGTTCCAATACGGGGGTCAAGACATACACCATCAATGATTTGCTTCGTATTTAACCCTTTGGATTCTGCATAGGTATCTAGTTCGTTGAAATAGGATACACGCAGTGCAAGGTAAGTATTGGCAAAAAGTTTTACGGCTTCTGCTTCTGTGAAACCCATAAATAGAGTGCTGATATTTTCCTTCAAGGCACCTTGTTGAAGAAGGGCAGCAAAGGTATGTGCAGCTTCTTCGGTGCTATCATCGCAGGAGACAATGATACGGCTGGGATAGAGATTGTCATATAATGCCTTGGATTCGCGCAGAAATTCAGGACTGAAGATAATATTTTTTGTATTGTATTTTTCACGGACCGCCTTGGTATAGCCTACCGGAATCGTAGATTTGATAACCATTGTCGCTTTCGAATTTACCTTCAGGACGAGCTCGATCACAGCTTCCACTGCAGAGCAGTCAAAGAAGTTCTTCTTGCTGTCGTAATTGGTAGGAGCGGCGATGATAACATAGTCTGCATCGCGGTAAGCGGATTCACCATCTAAAGTCGCGGTTAGATCCAACGGCTTTTCTGCCAGATATTTTTCGATATATTCGTCCTGGATCGGAGATTGTCTGTGATTCAGCATATCTACTTTTTCCGGGATAATATCGACGGCAGTGACATGATGATGCTGTGCTAAAAGCGTGGCGATGGAGAGACCTACATATCCGGTTCCAGCAACGGCGATATTGTATCTTTTGGAATTAGCAGATGAAGAACCGTTGAAAGAGTGTTCTTCTACGAACAGAGTTGTAATGTCGAACTGTAAAGCTTCTGCTAAAGCCTGAAGCTGCTCGATGGATGGAATATATTCTTTTTTTTCGATACGACCAATCATTAAGCGATTGATGCCAGTAAGCTTGGACAACTGCTCTTGAGAGATATTGCGATTTTTACGTTTTTCTAAAATGACATCACTGAGTAATTGAATGGATAATTTTTTCATGAGATGCTTCCTTCCCTTACATAGAATTTATTTATATGATACAGCAAAAAGCAAAAAAGTCAATAATGAAATAATATAAATTCAAAAAAGATATTTTGAATATCATGTTGAACAAAAGCGTAAAAGATAGACAGAGAAAAAAGGATACGATATAATGATATAGTAATAAATTGTTTGTCGGAAGGGAGCAAAAGAGTGAAAAATAGAATTCTTCAGAATAGATATAAATTATGGTATATGTTTTGCTTCATGATATTAGGAATGATAGATCAGAGGCGAGGAAGCGCTGTAGGTGAGGTACAGATGCTTTTTTCCAACCTCACAGGCATTACGATTGCAATGTTACTGATACCATCCTTGAATTGCGAAAGATTTAAACAGAAAATATATCTTTACTGGACGCCGATATGCTTGATTATGACGATAGTTGCGATAGTGCTGGGACAAAGAACATGGACATATAAAGGGCAGTGGATTACAGGGGTATTGAATTTGACGGTTTGGAGTTATCTGTTGATCTATATTTTCAGAGAGTGGCGATCGTTGGATATAGTAACCCGTTTAAAGCAGCCATTTTACTGGCTTATTTTTGCTTTTTTTATATTGATGGTTTTATCGCAGCATGAGAAGACGGAAACACTATGGTATTTACTAATTTATGGCGGTTTTTATATCATTGGTATTCCGGAAAACAAGAGAAAAGATTTCCTTACAGGAATGTTGAATGGTATACTCGCATGGTTTTTTATACAGCAGATTATTGCTTTCGGATTTAGACCATATGATTTTGTGCGATATAGGGGATTATATTCCGGTGAAACTCAAAGTGGTTTGTTTTATATGCTGGTGTACTGTGCTTTTTTTGTGAAGTGGTTGTGGGGAAAGCAAGAAAAACAGAATAAATGGTTGTGCTTTTTTTACTTCCTTATGGCCGCGGGAAATGTAGGGTTTATGATTTTGGCGGGTAGTCGTTCCGGGGTTTTGGGCGCTGTCGTTGTAACACTGGTAATACTGACAGTGTATGATATTGTGGTAAAGAAGTCCTTTTACGGATGGTTGTTACATGGAGCAGGGTTGTTATTGTGCGTTATACTGACGATGCCGGCCGTGTATGTTACGGTACGTTATCTTCCTACGATTTTACACCACCCAATATGGTTTGAAGGAGAGTACAGAGAAGATGAAAGTGTGCGCTCCTTCGATCCTTGGGATAGTCCCAGATATATCTCCGTAGAAGAGATGATAGATCATAATATTGGTAGAATTTTGCATGCTATAGGAATAGATATTATCTATGAAAAATATGAGAATTCTTTAGGCTCTATGAAAGTGTGTGCAAAAGAGATAGAGGAAATAGGAGAAGCGGGGAGCTCGCCGGATAATCCATATATGCTGGATGATGTTGATTCAAATAATGCTATGTGGGATAGAATCGTAATTTATTCATATTACTGGAATCATCTGAATCTGTTAGGCCATATTGGAGAGGGACAGGGATTCTATATGAATAAGTGGACCTATTGGGGACATGCGCATAATATGTTTCTTCAAACAGCATATCATTATGGAATTCCGGCAGGAATTTTATTTATCTTAATTTGGATATATGGAATTATACGTGCTATACGTATGCGAAAGCCGGAAGGTTGGGTATGCGTGGCATATTTATTGGCGATAGCATGTTTTGGAATGTTGGAAATGGTTGTGACGCCAGGGCAGATTACGGTACCTTTGATGTGGATAATACTTTATTTTGCGGGATTGGAGAGCTACAGCAAATCCTGCAGAGGGGAAAATATAGAAAAAAGAGCAGAATAGAGAATTAGAACGGAACTCAAATTATTTGAGTTCCGTTTTAGATTATTATTTTTCTAAGTCGATTGTCTTGAGTAATTCTTTGATCTGTTCTACACTTAACCACTCGGTATTGTTACCGGAACTGTAGGAAAATCCCTCGGGAACCCTCTTGCCGGTGGGAACGGCACGTCTGGATTCACTCCATACCATCTGTGGATATACGATGAAATGCTTGTCATACTCGTAAGTATTCAGGGAATCTTCCACGGTTACCATAATCTCATGCAGTTTTTCTCCCTCGCGGATACCTACTTCGGGCATTTCACATCCGGGCAGCATTGCCTGTGCCAGATCTGTGATTTTGAAAGAAGGAATCTTGGAAATGAAGGTCTCACCCCCCTTAGATTCTTCCAAAGCTTTAATAACCAACTCGACACCCTGCTGCAGGCTGATCCAGAAACGGGTCATGCGATAGTCTGTAATAGGAAGTTCAGTGCCACCATTCTTGATGATGTTGTGAAAGAACGGAATAACGGAACCGCGGCTTCCGGCTACATTGCCATAACGAACGATGGAGAAGCAGATATCCTTGCTTCCGGCATAGGCATTGGCTGCGATAAACAATTTATCAGATACCAGCTTGGTACCGCCATACAGGTTGACAGGATTCACGGCTTTGTCGGTAGACAGAGCAACGACTTTTTTTACCCCGGTATCCAAAGCTGCATCAATAACATTCTGTGCACCATGGATATTGGTCTTGATTGCTTCCGCCGGGTTGTATTCGCAGGCAGGTACCTGCTTCAGAGCTGCAGCATGGATGACATAATCTACACCTTCAAATGCTCTGGTCAGCCGCTCTTTGTCTCTGACATCACCGATGAAGAAACGAAGCTTGCCGGCATACTGCTTGAATTCATTCTGCATGATGAATTGCTTGAATTCATCACGGGAATAGATAATGATCTTCTTAGGATTGTAATTGTCCAGCACATATTTGGTAAAAGCCTTGCCAAAACTGCCGGTACCACCTGTAATCAAAATGGATTTATCATCTAATAACATAACGTCCTCACTTTCAAAACTAAAAATTCTTATACATCATAACATATTATGTGGGAAAACGCAATTATTACGCGGGAATATGAACACAGGAATATGAGGATAACCTTAAAGTTTAAATTCTGAAAGAGTAAGTGACAAACGAAGTTGATTATATTATAATATAATAGTTAATAAATTATTTAACCGGAATAGACAAAAGGTAGAAGATTATCGCTTTAGGGAGGCGCAGACCCTACATGGTTCGAATCCATGCACTTAACTGACACACTTTGTATTATTATTTTCCTTACTGTATCTGCTTTTGCATTGTTTATTTGCAATAGTATCAAGGGAGGAATGCCAATGGCACAGTTTGTAGTATATTTTGTGGAAGTTTTAGTTTCTTTTAGTGTTAGTTGGGTCGTTGGCAATGGCTTGCCAGTCTGCCTAAGGCGATAATCTGACATAAAACAGAAGAAATTGTGGCTTGTGAGGTGTAGAAAATGGATCAGATAGCGAATGAGAGATTTGAAAAATATAATGAGATTGTTAAAAAATATGAAAAAAGAATGACACAACGAGAAGTGGCTGATATGTTTGGAATGAATAAAAGACATGTGGCTATGGTTACACAGTTAGATGACTGTCATAATACCAGAAAAATCACAAGGGAAAATGTGAGAAAGGGAGAGGCTATGCACCCTATAATTTTTGCAGATCAATTGCATTTTTTAGATAAATACCCTATTGAAAATTTCAAGTAAAGAATGCTGATCATGTCAAGTAATACGAAAGAGACGGATATATTTTAAATATTAAGAGCAAGTAAGAGCGGAGATGAAATCGGATAGCGTTTCTTCTCTCATATCCGGAATACAAGCATTGTCATATAAATACCGGGATAACTCAGGGAAAATGGCCATGTAGGCATTGCGGTATGGGATGATGGGGTGAGGATTTTTATTTTCATCGCGGCAATAGGTATACCCCTCTATTTCGACGTGGGAAGTAAAACCAAATAGAAAAAGTAGAAGGAGACGTTCGTTTCCTTCTTTTTTTTCGATATAATTTTTGATGATAGCATAGGTGGCCTGTTTATTAATATTCTGCCATACAGGGTCGGACTCGGATTTCACAGCAAACTGCAGTAATTCCGGTGTATATTGATCCGTATGGACCGGGTTTCGCATCTGATAATATTCAAGGTGCTTTTTAAAAGATTTTGAGGAAAGCGGATTTTTAGGGTACTTTTTATTGTACAGAGCATTTAAATAATCCGAATCCTCGTTTCCGGTAAGATCCTTTTCTGCCCAAACTTTTTGGATGTGAGAATTGATCAGATTGTCATATCGCGAGCTACCATGCTCGTTGGCTGCATAATTGAGGAAAGTATACTTCAGGTATGGAACCAGTGCCGTGGTTAGTCTGCCTCGTTCCGGGTCATAGGAACGGAGGACTTTTATGAAAGTGAGTGCACACTCCTGCTGTAAATCTTCGAAACTATTACAAGCACTATTGGGGAAGAAGCGCCGGCATTGATATGCTAAAAAGGGATGATATTTCTCCCACAAATATGTCAGGATGGCGGAGGATTCTTCGTGAGACGTTGCGGGAGAGTTTAATTTTTCAATTAATTCTTTTTCCGGTATTCTTTCGAAATAGGATGATTCCATTAGATAAGCTCCAATATAAAACACATTTTTTTGCTAGAATAATACGCTAATTATTATATTTTTGCAAGGAAACTTAAAAATATTGATTTCAAAAATAGGTAAGAGTAGACTGGATACAGTAGATTGATCGGAGGAATGTAAAATGCGCTTCAATTATACTTATAGAATTACTTATGGCTCTGGGCAGTGCTGTGACAGATCCAGGCAGCAGCTGACAATAGAAATTACCCGGGAGCAATATGGCAGGATCATAGAAAAGGTAATACAGGGCTGCACGATCAGTGAAGTACCCGGAATAGAGAAATTGTTGAAGGATATGGAGGAGCAGGTTCGCTTTGTAGACAGGTGGGATAATCTGGATGGCTCCTATGTGATCCTTAGTACAGAACAGGGACGGGTGAAGCTGGAGGATTCGAGAAAGAATGGGATGGCCATGCTGATGGACACGGATCAGTTCCTGAACCTGGTTGTCAGGTGGTAGAGGGTTAGTGTTAGGTAGCATGCTTCGAGGAAAAATGTATGGGGATTATGGGAGACTATATGAATAATTTGATGTATGCAATGGAACATTCATATTCTGAGATGAAAATAGAAATAGATCAAATATTGAAGAAGACAGATTATACAACCGAAGACGAGAACAGCATCTTTTATGCTGTAGGAACGTGTCTTCATGCAATGTTAGATTATGCAGAACGTATCCGGAGTAATGATTTGGACAAGGATACACTGGATGCATTTAAATATGCTAATAATGGTTTAAAACATGGGATAGAAGTAGAAACGATCACAAAACCCACTGGCGGAATAACATTTCCTATTCAGTTTCCGCTTGAGATTCCGATCAGAAGGATTATATGGAAAGTAAAGTGGGATGCGAGGAGCAAACGCCAGGAGGAAATGTATCTAAAGCATCTTGATGGTAAAGATGTTGTGAGCACATGTGGAGAGTTTATAGAGCGATTGAAGGAAGCCGGATATTATGTGAGGTACGAATGATGAGATTTAACTATACTTACAAGATTACGTATGCATCCGGTCAGTGTTATGACAGGTGGAATAACCTGGATGGGACATCCCGAACCACTCCGCTTAAGAAAGAGCGGGATATTGCCGGATTGAACTGAGAATTCCCGAGGATGAAGAGCGCCGGATTCAATTTAATTGCAAAGAGAAAGCTCAGTAAATTCAATAGTGACGCAGCTCTTTGATCTCGTAAATTCTTCATGGACAGCCGGAAAAGAACAGGGGAAAAAGGACAAAAAATCGTAGGAGGAGGTTTACGAAAGTGAAAGAAACTATATTTTGCATCATAAGTGCATTTATATTATATGAGGTATCGGGAATAATCGGTAAAGAGATGCTGGCGGACAAGCATATTACTGGGGAGGGAAAAGGGTATTGCGATATTACTTTTGGCAAGGAAAGCAAGAAATCGCTCATTATAAATATACAGTATAATATTTTCGCACCGATTATCTATATGTTGCTCATTGCAACAGTATTACAGAATATAGGGCAGGAAGAACTGGCGTATAAAGCAGTCTACATTGTTCCGTGTTATTATCTCGTCAGATGGGTTATGATTACGGTCATTGCGGGAAAATATCAATTGTTTAATATAAAATATGAATGCATATCAGCGATCCCGGGTGTGTTACTGGCTGTTTTCATTCAGAGGATATTGATTTTGTCAGGGAAGGAAATATTTCCCACAGTGGAAGAATTTCGAACACAGTTATGGTTGGTATTTTTTGCTATGGCATATCAATTTTGCGTTAGGTCATTGGGAAAATCTGATGCCATCCGGCAGAACCGGGTTTGTACGAAGCAGATGAAGCAAAAGTATATCCTTGATAAGTATGAATTATTCCAAAGGAAATATGGTACGATCATACAGGCTGAAGCACCTGGGGATTATTTGCAACGTGTGATTTATGCAATTATGATCTATGAGAACTTTAATAGACCTACGACTCAAAGGTGGTGTGAAAATGTGCTTTTTTGTCTGGGGCGAAGACCGATGACGTTAGGAATTATGCAGGTGTCTACCACGAAATTCATACACAATGCAGAGAGTGTTGAATTGGGATGTCGAAAAATTAAAGAGTCATTTCAAGAGTATGTGAAAATTGCTAAAAAAGAAAATTATCAGGGATATTATTTCGGAGCCGGAGAACCTGAATTGTGCCTGGAAAAGATATGTGAGGATTACAATAAGGCCGAGGATTACGTAGATGCAATAAAAGCCATTTTTTATACGTTGCCGGATCCGGAATATGGTGAATATGATGAGACCCGTCAGCTATTAGAAACAGAAGAACAGCAGGGAGCGGGGGAAACGCCGGACTTCATTCGGGCTTACGGAATGGAAGATTTGACGGAAAAACTGGGGAAATATGAGCATATTATCTTGCAAGACGATTATTATCTTAGGGTGTTAGACACGGAATCTCCTTATGTTTCTTGTTATTCAGAAGACGAATGTACAGTTTATTGCATAAATGGAATCGAAAACTTGACGATTATCGGAGAAGATGCCATGTTTTACATGGGCGCCGGTGATTATTTTGTGTTTAGAAATTGTAGGAATATTACAGTGCAAAATATTGGATTTATTCGCCAGGCCGATCAGGAGAAAACAGCCGCACCGATATTACAGTTAGAGAATTGCGAGGATATCAGATTGGAAGCGTTAGAATTGATGGGAAGGAGCGGAGCTGCATTAAGATTAAGGCATTGTGAGCGTGTCAGAATGAAAAATATGCGGATTCACGATTGCCGGGAAGGGGCAATCATTATGGAAGAAACAGAGACAATTATGGAAAACTCTCAGCTGAGAAGAATCCGGGTAGCGGGAAAAACGGAGGTTATTTCGATAAAATCGAGTATTGTTAAATTGCAGGAGCTAATATTTTACAAGGATAGTACGCAAGGCTGCTTGATAGGAAATGATAATAGCAGAGTAGAAGCCGAAGAATTAATTATACAAGAATGTGACTATGCGGATATTTGTAATCAAAAGATGATAGGGTATGGACAGGTGTAGCATGCTTGTTTGATCTTAGATAAAAGGTAGTTGCGAGAAAAATGCGGGAGGGGATAAAAGATGCTGGAAAATACAACAAACATTAGTATTGAACAATTAGTAGAGATAGTAGGAGTCACTACAGGAAGTGTTATTGCGGTTGGCAAAGGAATTTTATCTTTTTGTGAGTTAATATCTTCGTATAATATAGAAATTGGATTAATGACAAAAAAGGAACAATGGAAATTTCGAATAACTAATTTAGCTATGTTGACATTTTCCATTTGGTTGTTAAATGTATTGTTTTGTTTTGTATGTTCGGATGAGAGAGTAATTTGCGTTGTATTTTTATGCTGTATGATTATTTTTTTAATTTGGGGAATTAGCTGTTTACTCCTTGCAGTCATGTGGCTGCTAAATAAAAGAAAGACTGTTTTAATAAATACTAATGTCGAAGGCTATGTTAGGGTGCTATGCTTTGTAGCATTTCTACTTTTTGGGATAACCTTTAACGACTGCTTAGTGTTCTATGGGACGGAAAAGTATAATGTATGGATTGGCAGTATTTTAATGACGGTATTGATAATGGAAATGTTTATATGGTTGGCTGATTTCAGCAACCAATCAGGAATAGCAAAAATAGGCTATTATGATTTAGCAC